>FLOH01000619.1_pt1 | contig 70318 bp, 78 predicted proteins | sample 756751 | NCBI WGS metagenome assembly FLOH01 (sample SAMEA4026879, study PRJEB14308) | marine metagenome | biome: coastal water; material: water | depth 74 m
TAGCCATTGGTCCGAAAAAGTAGTAACCCATCCATCTGATACTGAGGAACACAGAAACAAACATTCCTGCAATGAGGAGCAAGGAGCCAATAACGATCAGGCTTGTGAATCCAGTTGCTTGCCCAATGGCTGCAATGATTGCTGGAGGGGCAAAACCAATAAGGATGGCTAGGCCCACCATAAGCACAACCATGATTGTGGTGATGGCAGCGGGGATAAACACTTTCCAGCCTTCTTTGAGTGCTGTTTTGTGATCGGGGCGTTTGCGGGCGAGGTGGGTTCTCACCATTCGTGTGATTGATGTGAGGACCCAGAAGGTCATGATCGGTGCGATGATGAAGGTGGTGAGTGCATAGAGATACACTCCAAAGATGTCTGTTCCAGTGAGTACGGCTCCGAATTGGAGCTTGCTGGCGGCAGGGTAGAAGGCAAGTGCCACAACGTACAAAATGGCTGTGACGAGGATCCAGCAGGAAACTGCTAGATATTCAACGATCTTGCTTCGGTATGTCTCCCATGAGTCGTCAATGAGTTGTCCGACGGTGATGAGTGGTTTTGAAGTCATAGGTTGTCTTATCGCGAAAAGATTTGACTGATGAGCTCTGTTGCGCGAGCGCGAGAGTCATCAACGGTTCCTCCTGTATCAAGTAGATACACACGTGAACCTTGATTTTTGAAAATTGAATGGAGCCAATCGGCTGCGAAACGTTCTTCTTGTTTGAGAAGGAAGGCAAGTTCTGCAAACACACCCTTTGATTCGTCATCGCGAGCGTGGATGCGTCTGTGGGCTTCGTTGGCATCAACCTTGGTGAGAATCAGGACATCTGGTGCATACTCGAGTGCAAGTTTGTTTCCAGGTAGGGACATGACGAACTCTTCTGTGACATCTCCATGCATAACCGGCTGGTACACCAGGGAAGAGGAGATGCCTCTATCTTGGATGACGATCTTTCCGGCTCTTAGCGCGGGGATGACCAGGCGCTTGTACATGATCTGGCGATCAAGTGCGAAGGCGTGCGCGAGCTCTTCTCCTCCATAGGGATTGTCTGAGCGTGAGAGTTCGTAGCGGATGGCGCGACCTGTCCAAGTGCGAGTAGGTTCGTAAGTGAAAAAGACGTCGTGGTCTGCAAGGTCTTCAAAAGCAGGTGGTTCGTGGTCAATCCAGTCAGAAAGCTTGAAAACTTTGTGGCCTTGCTGCTCGGTCCACTCTTGAACAGCATTCAGAACTGTGGATTTTCCACTCCCTGTCATTCCGTCGACCATGATGAATTGACCTGTTCGTTCCATATTATAGCAAATATTGCGCAATAATCCGATTTGGGGTGTTGCGAAATTTTTTAAGGAGGATCTATCCACAGGTTGCCCTGCAATGTCGTTATTTTAGCGGAAAGATGAGCCCATGGAAACCAGGTGCTTGTGGTGGTATTCTTGTTCTAGTATGACAAGCTTTGACCAAATCTATTTAGACGCCATTGGGCGCATCTATAACGAAGGAGACGAGGTGTTTTCTGAGCGAACAGGGTACTCAACAAAGGCTATTCCTGGTCTTACGCTTGAGATCGAGCCTTCACAAGGGTTTCCACTGCTCACGCTTCGCAAAATTCCTGTGCGACTTTTTTGCGCAGAGGTTGTGTGGATGGTGACGGGGCATAAGCATCTTGAGTTTTTGCGTCAGTTTACAAAGGTTTGGGATGGGTTTGCAGAAGAGGATGGAACAGTAGAAGCAGCGTATGGTCACAGGTGGCGTCATTACTTTGGTCGAGATCAACTTCTTGATCTTGTTGAGCATCTACACAAAGAGCCGTCGTCCAGGCATGGTGTTGTGGTGATGTGGGATCCGGCAACTGATGGGCTTACAGCGCCAAAGAGGAAAAACGTTCCATGCCCGTTTTGTTGGACGGCAAATATTATTAACGGGCGTTTCAATCTTCACTTAGTGATTCGGTCAAATGACATGATGCTTGGAAATCCACACGACACAGCTGGATTCGCGCTCTTGCAGGCCATGCTTGCGCAAGAGCTCGGAGTAGAAGTTGGAAAGCTTACGGTGTCGATTTCGCATGCGCATATTTATGAGAATCATTATTCTCAGACTGAGGAGCTTTTGGAACGCGAAGGACATACGCACAGCGAGATCCTTTGTAATCTGCCTGAGAATTCATTTAGGCGTGCACTTGATGAAGACGCAACGCTTGTGAATGAGCTTTTTCAGATGTTTAAAAAGCAGTATGAGCCTGCGCCGCCAGTGGAGCGCATGCAGATTGCGTACTAGATATGAAAGTTGTGCTTATTGCAGCAGTTTCTGCTGATGGAAAAATTGCTCAGTCTCAAGATCAGCTTTCGCTTGATTGGACAAGTAAAGAGGATTTACGATTTTTTATTGAGAAAACAAAGGAAATCGGTGTTGTTATCATGGGAAGGAAGACGTTTGATACGATCGGTAAGCCACTCAAAGACAGGCAACTTGTGGTTATGACACGCTCTCCAGAAGGGTATGAGGTGATGGAAGGGGTTGAGTTTACGAGTGAGACACCGCAAGAGATTCTCAGGCGGCTTGAAGGGCTTGGGCTAAAGAGTGTCGTGCTTGCTGGCGGGTCATCGATTTATAGCAAGTTTTTGCATGATGGGCTTGTAACAGATGTGTACTTAACGGTTGAGCCGATCTTGTTTGGACAAGGGGTGCCACTTGCCTCTGGGTTTGATCGGATTGATATGAAGCTTGAGGATGTGTCAGAGCTAGGGGAGAATGGAGTACTGCTTCACTATGCTTTGTAAGAAAAATTAAAAACCACCCTCGCATTGAGAGTGGTTTTTTGTTTGTTTATCTTTCTGGGGTAGGGGTTGGTGCCAGGTTGTCTGGGAGCTTGTATCCACCAAAGACTTTTTGAACCCAGCTTTCTGCCATATTTGTGTTGAAGTCAACACGTCCTTGCAGGTAAGCGTATTCAGGTGTGTCTTGCAGTCCGGCCTCTGCCATATTCTGGAGCACGCCGCGCTGTTCAAGTGCATAGACCATTTGGCGCATTACGCGTTCGCCTTGGGTGTTCCAGTCATTGTCGTAACCTTTGTCGCGGAACGCTTCGTAAAGTTGGTCTTTTGGCACTCCGAATTCATCTGCTGCCTCTGTCATTTCAGATCGGTTTGCAAAGAAGCCAATGATACGTGCGGTTTTAACTTCACCGTCTTTGTTGTAGAGGAAGCGTACTTTGTTGTCCTCGCCCACAAATTTGTGTAGAGGTTCTCCAGTATCTGCAGGAGGAGTTTCTGTTAGACCAGGTTCTGGTTGTGGTTCTGGCATTGTGCTAGTTTCAGGGATTACGTCTGGTTCAAGTTCAGGTGATGAGTGGATGTTTTCTGTAAAGTAACTAGCTGCTACAACTGTGTCTCCATCAACCATGGCTTGCCTAATGATTGGGTTGTCGGCATCAAAGTATTTTCCGTATTGTGTGAGTTCTTTTGCAATAGCTTGTTTTAGCATGAGAGCCTCTCCTGTGTCGGTTTGACCGGTTTCTTCAAGTGCACGAAGAGCCTTTTCCATGATTAAGATCCGTGTAGCGCTGTCTTTGAATTCATCAGCGCGTTCAAACATTGAGCTTTCAATAGTGTTTTCCCATCCTTCAACTAGCAGTCCTTGAGCATGCTCAACTAGAGATGGTTGAGGGTCTTGAGTAAGCGCGAAGATATCCAGGCTTGGTCTACCTGCGGCGTCGTAGGTGAATGGCACCTCTCCCACACCTTCAACCTGAATGGATTCAATTGGTGGAAGACCATCTAGACTTGGGTTGATGATGAGTTCTGGTCGGAATTGTTGGAAGAATCCATTGAGTTCTTGGATGCTTTCGTCACCGGAATCAACAATGCCGTAGTTTAGAAGCACATCGAGTTGGCGCTGTGCTTGTTGGATAACCTCCATACCTTCAGCAGTTTGGAGTTGGCCAGTTTCTTGAAGGGCTTCGAGTGTTTTGTGGTAGGCAGCAAGAGCTTCGGCATTGTCTTGAAGAACATCTTTGGCTTGCTCAGCCACTTGTGCTGCTTCTGCGTTTAGTGTCTCCATGCCGCCGAGCATTGCTTCAACTTGCGCCATTTCTTCAGGGGTGAGTTCGATGTTATCAAGACCGAGTGCTGAAACAACTTCTCCTGCATACTCAAACTCAACAGTTCCACCCGTATCAAGTGGGATGCTTTCGAGTCCTGTTGCTCCTGGGGCTTGTGCAGGGATTTGTTCAAGGGCTTGGGCAACGGGATCTGCTGGAGCGCCATGTTCGTAGGTGAGTCCTTTTTCAACAAGTTCATCCATATTTAGAACGTCAGGAGTGTCTGAGCTAATGTCAACAAAGCCGATGTCAATACCACCACCTTCTGTTGAAGTTGCAACAACCGAAAGTCTCCCAATGGCTTCTGTAGATAGTCGAGTGTCTCCACCAGAGCGTACAAGTCCTTGAATACGTGCGGCTTGAAGAGCTTGCTCGTTTGCCCATGTGTCTACATCGCCCTCACCAGAGAACCCAAAGTCTTCTGCGTTTGCTTTTAGCTGCGATGTAATGAGCCCAAGAATACTGTTGTGCTCAGCGTCGCCTCCAACGGTTCCAGACTCAAGTTTTGCAACATCAAGTGTTTGAGCTTCTAGGGCTTCAGTTGGAGTTGCTGTTTCAGGGGTAGGGGAGGTTGATTCTGCGGGTGTTGCAGTGCCATCTGTAGGTGTTTTGGAATCAGAGTTTGTTCCTTCTGGGGTTGACTGAGTCTCATCTGCATCTCCACCGAAGAATGGGGTGAGATTATCGATGAAGTTGCTTTGCATTTGTGTAAGGGCGCCGTGCTCTTGGAATGACTCAATGGATTCTTTTACAGCCTCGATCACTCCATCATTCATGACTTCTCCTACTGCCAGTCCTGCAAGTCCAGCTCCTCGTAAGACTGTTCCCACAGCTTGAGCTCGGTTCATAGTCCTTCCCATGACAGTTTCAGCACCTCCACCCTTGAGTTTTGCCCATGTTTCTTTTGCTCCGCCAACAACCATTTCGTGTAAGTACGAGCCTGATCGTTTTTCTTCTGCCATCTCTGTTGACACGGTTTTGTGCCGTTCGTACAGGGCTACAGATGAGTACACACCGACTCGAAGGAGTTGTAGGCCTGTGAGAGACAGGGCAGAGTTGAGTGTTTGTTTGAGAACTTCTGTGTTCTTAATGCGGTTGTCGATTGCTTCTTTGAGAGCGTCTTCAATGTCTTTTTTTCGAAGCTCTTCAAGTCCCTCGACGTCTTTGTCATAGGAATCAACAATTCCCTCAAGTTTTTGAGTGAGTTCGTCCTTTTTTTCTTGTGTTAGAAATTTGGATTCTTGGATAGCTTGCGCAAGCGCTTGCTTTTTCTCATCAACAGGATTTACTTCAGTTTCTTCACCACCTAGTTCTTTGTTTGCTTCTTCAAGAGCACCCAAGATTCTTGAGCGTTCTTTTGAAGTGAATATTTTTTGTGAGATATATCGAGGGACGTCTGTGAATCCTTTTGCACCAACAATAGCCAAGTAAGTCCCAAGCGCGGTTCCACCAATAGTAAGCATGTTATCTGCAAGTGCTTCTTCTTTTGTTTCCTCCTCTTTGTTTCGTTCTTCTCCTGTGAATTCACGTCGAAATCGTTTTGCTGTAGCTCGAAAAATGTTCATGAGTTTGTCTCGTGTGCGCACTGGATCCTCTTGAGGTTCTTGTTCGCCCTCAGGTCCACCTTCTTGTGACTCAACAGCTTCTTCGGAGTCAGTCGTAGGCTTTTCATCATCAGGTGGTTTTTGTTCATCTCCTTTTTCATCTGAGCTAAAAGAAGTATTAGGATCATCTGGGTTTGCTGCACCTCCAAAGTGTACGTCTTTGTCTGGTGCTTTTTTTGGTGGTTCGGCTGGTGGTTCTGCACCACCAATCTGTCCCATGATGTCGTCGGCTAATTGGTCACTCATAGTGTTTCAATAATATCTCGAACTTTTTTGATTTCTTGTTCGCGCGAAACATCATCAGCAAGCGATAATGTTTCTTTGCGTATTTTACTTTGTGCGGAGTTCTCTTGTTCGTTGTACTTATTTGCGATTTCATCGAATCGATGGAGCAGCGCGGCTACAATGGCTTGGTCGGCTTGATGCCAGTCAGAAACAAGCTGGCCGATTTCTTCCTCCAGTTTAGGATCGTCACTGAGTACAAGCAGGTCAATGATCATGAGCTTTGTGTCGCGATCGAGTGATCCGTGCCTTAGAGCGTCTAGGAGCTCTTCTCTATTCATAGTTATTCCTCCTCAGCTTGTTTTAGAATTCGTTTAATTTCTTCCATTTCTGAGAGCGCTTGCTTCTGCGTTTCTTGGTGTTTTTGCGCATACGTGTCTTTGATTCTGTCGAGTGTTTCTACAAATTCCTGTGTCTCAACTTGCGCTGCATCTGCAACGTTTTTTTCGAGCATTTGCATGAGTTTGTCGACTAATTCTGGAGGCATGTCAGGAAGCAGGGTCATATATGCTTCTTTGACGTCGTCAGGAAGAGACGAAGCAGCCATGAGCCAGGCAAGGCGTTGGCCCAAGTGTTTTGCGTCTTTTTCAAGATCTTGCGGGTCGTTTGTTTGGTCTGTCATAAAAATTGTGCTAACTTTTGTACATGATAATCATAGTATAGCTTATTTATGCCAGACATTCAGTACCCATATCTCCCAGAAGGGAAGACACTTAAGTATACATCGGCTGATGACCCGTTCATGGCTGAGGCAGCTAAGGTTCGCGAGACCCAGGCAGGGGATTCGCTTTATCCTGTGGGGGCTGTGCTTGTGAAGGATGGAAAGATTATTGGCCGTGGTGGAAACGGATACAATCAAGGGCCTGGAGAGGTGCATATTTGCCCTCGGATCGTTTTGGATTGTAAGAGTGGTGAGAGATATGATTTGTGCACGCTTCATGATTCGCCTGGGCATAGCGAGGTGATGGCTGTGCAAAATGCGATTGAAAATGGGGAGGATCCTGCGGGAGCCGATCTTTATATGCATGGGCATTGGTGGGCGTGTGAGCCTTGCTGGACGCAGTTTTTGGAAGCTGGGGGGCGAGATCTTTATGTGCTTGATGATGCACATGAGAGGTTTTCAAAAGATAATGTGTATGCAAAGGCGATGACTACGAGTTTAAAGAGTGCATATATTGCTGGGCCGATTACGAATGTAGAGGATTTTGCTACGCAAGCTCGTTTTTATGAAGAGATTGGGGTGATGTGTGAGGAGATTGGGATCAAGGCGAGGATTCCTCATCGGGATAATGCGCTTAATGAAGATTTGGCGAGTGGGAATTCGCGCAAGGTATATGATTGGGCTTCGAATGAGGCTGTTGTAAATGATGTGGTTGTTGCTGAGGTGAGTGAGCCTTCGCTTGGGACTGGTGGAGAGATTGTGGAGGCACATAAGGCTGGGACTCCGATTGTGCTTTATTCAAAGAAAGGATCTAAGGTTTCGCGGTATGTGCTTGGGAATCCTTCGGTTGTGTATCATGTTCAGTATGAGGATCTGGAGGATGCGAAGCAGCAATTGAGGAATGTGCTTCGACTGATGTAAACAAAAGAAAGCAGCCTGCACGGGCTGCTTTTTTGTTTGCTTTTCTTTTCCTCTGACTTCCTCCTCGCTAGGCTCGTCGTCAGGATGACGAGGGATGGTGGAGAAAGCGAGGGAGAAGAAGTTTGGCTAGGTTTAGCCATTCTAACGTAACTTAGTTACGTTGAAGTCGTCGAGTGCCTCGCGTCGCCACCTTTGTGGGAGGTATATTTGCAAACAAAGAAGCACCCGGAGACGAGCTGCGCGGGTGCAACTTGTCTCGCGGGTGCGAGGGGGGGGTAGTGGGTCAGCCGGTGGTGGCTCTGGCGAAGGCTTCGGCGAAGGCACCGGAGAACTTGCTGGGTTGGTGGGAGATCTCGTGGACGGTCATGGGGCTGAAGCCGGGGTGGTAGTGTCCGGGCTTGGGCAGGTCGTCGCGGTACTCTGGGTCCACGATGACTGAGACCTGGTTGATGGTGCCGATGACACCTTCGTCCATGTGGCGGTTTCTGTCTCCGACGGTATCGAACTGCTCATGCAGGGCAGGATCGAGCCAGCCAGCGAAGGTCATGCTGAGCATGATGGCCCACTCGCGGGTGGAGAGTCGGATGGGGCCCTTGTTGGTCCGGGCTTGCTTGGTGGTGCGAGCATGAATGTGACTGTGGGCGTCTTGCATCCAGCCCAGGTCGCGGTCGCTGTGGGCGGACTTGCCGCCGTTGACACCGTCGCTGCAGTGGACCTGGTAGATGTTCCCGGTGCGGTGGCAACGGAAGTGCTCGAACCAGCCCATTCCGTAGAAGCCGCCGATGGCGTTGGGTGAGGGGTCCACACCATGTGTCTTGTCGTCACCGTTCATACGCACGGGACGGTCGAACGGGTGTGCGTAGTTCCTGCTGGGCAGGTCGCGGATGTTGGTCTTGGTCACGAGGACCTCCTTTGGAAACGTGCCGGATTCGATTTCAGGCAACGAGAGAATATATCAGAAAATAGGGGTTTTGTCAACCCTGACGGTTTGATCAGGGTAAATAGAAAACGCGGGATTCCTGTTGGATTCTCGCGTTTGTGGCGTGTTTTTGCGCGGTTTAGCGCGCTTTGGGAGAGCATTCGTAGAGAAAGCCTTCGTAGGCTTGGTTGACCAGGTTTATCCAGCCGCTGTCTCGGGGGACGCGGCTGAGGTCTGGTCTGGGGTTTGATTTGACGCGCTTTGGGTGCACGTGGGTGCGGGCAATTATTTGGACACGTAGCTTGTCGTCTCGTTTTGGATCGCGGTCCATGATCTGCATCTGGATGAGCACGAGTCTCATTTCAATGCCTGCTACTGAGCCGTCTGCGGCGTAGACTTCGGTTGCGGCGTAGACTGCGCCGTGGGCTGCCTTGCTTGAGTACAGACGTTTGGCTGTTGTGAAGTTGCCTTGCTCGTCTTGGTTGATCATGAAGATCGGTTCGAGTGGACCAGTGTTTCGCTTGGACCAGACGGCGTAACAGTCCCGAGGTCCGTTGTTGAACGAGTCTGGAAGCTGCATCTCGGCTGCGTCTTGAGCTCGATGTTTTCGGATGTACTGGCGCCTTCCACCGCTTAGAAGAGAAACGAGGTATGCGTTGTGTTCCCCTCGTTCTTCTTTGTCGCACACTTGGTGCCAAGCAACAGGCTCTTTTCCTTGCGTTGCTCGAATCCGGTGCTGGAGCAAGCCGGTTCCGGTGGCGTTGTTCCATTGCCCTGGAATGGTGACGTAGTGTCGCTGGCGACCCATTTCTGGCTGGATGAGCTGAGCTGTGCGGATAGTTGCCAGTCGGCATTTGTCCAGGTGGGTTTTGGCTGCCCGTTCGGTTTCAAAGCCAAGAGCTGGTGTGATCAAGGACGTTGTGTCTTGCGTGCTCAGAAGGTCGGAGCAGTGGATACCCATTGCAACCTCGTGGTGCTTAGGGTGGGCAGCAGTGCCCAGGAGCTCGAATTTACTGAAGATCGAGAGGGTTGTCAATGGAATTGAAAAGATCCGCTTCGTGATGCGGATCTTGCGTGGATGGTATCAGCCGGTTTTCATGCAGGATGGTTGGTGTCTCTCGTACCACAGGATGAGCTCCATGAGGTAGAGGTTTTTTGTGATCGGCTCGAGCACTTTACCGATCGCGATCAAGGTGCTGCCTCCCACGAGCATTCCTCCAAAACCGATACCCAACATGCTCCAATTTGGGAATCCGTGGTTGTCGATGAGGTATTCGGCCAGGAGTCCTCCCCAGCCGAGGAAGGCAAGGACGGTGACGATTCCAAGCACGAACAGTGTCATCCCTGCGAACATCACGAACATCCACCAGGCACCAATGAAAAGGCTCCAGGAGAATTTGATCAGAAAGGACCGCATGGTCCAGCTCCTTGTTGAGGACCAGGAAGAATAGATCACGATTGGTTGTTTGTCAAGGTTTAGAATCAAAAAACAGTCTTGTTTGACTGGTTTTCGATGAGGTGGTTACAAAACGTCACCATGGTGAAGAAATGTAACCACTCTAGATTTTGAATTGATCCTTTAGGTCTGTGAGTTTTCCACTGATCAGGAGTTCTCGTTCGTCGTCTTTGTCTAGTTTGAACGATGGGGAGGCTGAGTCTGTGTATTTGGCTGCTGCCATGCCGTGCAGGTTGGCTTCTTCTGGGGTGAGGGATTCGTTTAATTCTTGGAAGATTACTTGGCAGACGCGTTCGCCTGGGTAGATGCGGATGACCTGGTCGCCGGCTTCGTTTTTCATTGGGAAGATCAGGTGTCCTTTGTATCCTGTGTCGATGATGCCTGAGAGCGAGAGGTTGATTCCTCGGCGGTTAGTGCTGGTACGGGGGAAGAGGATGGCCATCAGGTTCATGGCGTTGATCTCGATCTTTTCAAGGCTGGTGGCGATGACGAACTCGTTTGGGAGCAGGTCAAAGTATTGGCCAGGTTGAAGTTGGATTTCGTCGAATTGTTCGCGGTGCGCGTCGATGTCGTCGATGGCTACATTGATAGCACGACGGCCTTTTTCATCCACCATCCAGTTGCGGGGGATGAGAAATTTGTATCCAAGGCGCAAGTCGAGCGCGTGAGGTTGGAGCTGGAATTTATCCAGCTGTGGTTCAAAGCGCAGATCGTCTTTCTCGATTGACTTGAGGATTTGAGATCGTGTAAGTATTCCCATAGTAGTCATAGCCTGCCATATTTTTGGGTATTAGAAAAGCCCTGGACGGATCCAGGACTTTGCGCGTTAGCCGCCCATGCTGCGAAGGAGCTCTTCGCAGGCAATACGCAGACTGTTGTCCACTTCGGTGAGGGACCCACGATGCCACTTGGCCAAAGCGTTCCAGCTTTTCATGGCGTCGCTTGCATGGCCTTTGCGTACGGCCAGGAAGGTGGTCATGCGCAGGGTGCCCTTGGGGAGGCGGATACGATCGGCAACGGCGGGGATTCTCTCGACGAGTTTCCATGCTTCGTTGTCGCGACCGATTGTGACGAGAGCCCAGCTGCCGTGGGCGTAGCGGTTGAGAGCATTGTCGCCGTAGAAGCAGTGGGGAGCATCGCCGAGGATGCGCTCGGCCAGGATCACATCTGGGTTGCCCAGGAACGCGCCGAACTCGGGGATGCTGGCTGCGATGTCCTCTGGGATTTCCATTGTGCTGATTACGGTCGGGAGCAATCTCCCGATCGGCTCTGGACGATCGAACATGAGAGTCTCGTCGATCCAGTCGCGTGGGGGTGGCAGGCTCACATCCAGCTCACTCATGATGTCTCGGGGTCCTGTAGGCACGATTCCTCCCAAATGGCTTCATCAGAAGATAGCAGCCAATTGCTTCTTTGTCAACCAAAAAACCCGTCTTTTGACGAGTTTTTTTGATTTGGTTTATGATGCGTCGTCAATCTTGATTCCAGGACCAACACTTGATGAAATGCTAGATCCTTTGATGTAGATTCCTTTTGCACCAGACGGCTTAAGTCGTTTGATGGCGTCAAGGAGTGCTCGTAGGTTTTCTTCAAGCTGCTCTTCTGTAAACGATGCACGTCCGAATACTTGGTGGATGTTTGCTGTGTTGTCGTTTTTGAAACTCTCTTTACCAGCCTTTTGATCCTCAACCATTTTCTTTACGTTTGGTCCAACAGTGTCAGATTTTGGGTTTGGCATGAGTCCGCGAGGTCCGAGGAGTCGTGCTAGCTTTGCAAGCTTTGGCATCATGGTTGGAGTCGCAATGGCTACATCGAAGTCGATGTTTCCTTTTTGTGAAATTTCTGCGATGAGCTCGTCGTTTCCTACGATATCAGCTCCAGCTTCTTTTGCTTCTGATTCCTTTTCAGGTTCAACGAATGCTGCAACACGTTTTGTTTTTCCTGTTCCGTGTGGAAGAGAAATAGTCCCACGTACTTGCTGGTCTGATTTTGTTGGGTTGATTCCGAGTTTGACGTGAAGCTCGATTGCTTCGTCATACTTTGCTGTTGCAAGCTTTTTTGATAGTGCAAGAGCTTCTTTGATCTCGTAAATCTTTTCTTTGTCTACAGATTCTTGTGCCTCCTTAAAACGTTTTGACATAATTGTTCTATTAGTGGTTTATACGACTCTTGATGAGTCTCCCACGATTTAGATTAACCTTTGATTTCAAGCCCCATTTGCTTTGCAGTTCCTGCAATGATTTTCATTGCTTGCTCAACGTCATCAGTATTGAGATCAGGCATTTTCTTTTCTGCAATCTCCTGAAGCTGTGCTTTTGTGATTGAACCAACTTTTGTTGTCAGAGGGTTTCCAGATCCTTTCTTGATCTTGGCAGCCTTCTTTAGCATGTCAGAAGCTGGTGCAGTCTTGGTAACAAAGTCGAATGATCGATCTTCGTATACGTTGATGATAACTGGAACGATCTCACCGCGACGATCCTGAGTTGATCCGTTGAACATGTTCACGAAGTCTCCGATTGGGAGTCCGTGCTGACCAAGGGCTGGTCCGATCGGTGGGGCAGGGGTTGCTGCGCCTCCAGGGATTTGCAATTTGATCTGGGTAAGTAGTTTTTTTGCCATAGATGTTTTTTACTGGATTCCTGGGCTCGTAAGCCTCAAGCAACCAGACTATGAATAATATGCTTAGCTTCGGGACGGTACACTAAACTTCCTTAACCTGCAAGAAATCGAGCTCTACTGGAGTCTCGCGTCCAAACATAGATACAAGTACTTTGACTTTTCCACGTTCTTCGTCGATTTCTGCAACTTTTCCTTCCTGGTCCTTAAATGGTCCGTCTGTGATAATTACAGGTGAGCCAATCTGAAGATCGAGTGTAAATTCTGGTTCGTCAACACCCATTCGTTTTTGAAGGGCATCGATCTCTTCTTGAGCGATTGGAGTTGGTGTTGTTCCTGTTCCAATGAATCCAGTTACGTTTGGTGTGTTTCGGACCACGTACCACGAGTCGTCTGTTACGATCATTTCTACGAGTACGTATCCAGGGAAGATTTTTTCTTCAACAGTTTTTCGCTTTCCGTTTTTGATCTTGATCTTTTTTTCTTTTGGTACTAGTACATGAAAAATCTTTTCTTCCATGTCCATGGTTTCAATACGTTGGTTGAGGTTTTCAGATACATTTTCCTCGTAACCAGAGTAGGTGTGGATCGCGTACCAACGTCGACCCATATTAGCCGTTTGCTTTGCCATACTATGAGGTAAGTGCGATAAGCTGCTCAAGACCGAGGTTGAGCAACCAGTCTAATCCTCCAAAGAAACCGGCAATGATTAGACAAAGAACAATAACGATAATTGAGTACTTGAGCGTTTCCTTGCGGGTTGGCCAAGTTACTTTTTTCATCTCGTTTCGAGCTTCACTGACGTAACGAAAGAGCCACTTGATAGGATTCTCTTTCTCTGGGGTCTTAGTTTTCATAAAAAATCTATTTTAAAACAGGCCTGTGGCCCATTCGCTAGCGATCATACCCTATAAAGGTGGGGATGTCAATGGGGATGGGGAAAACAAAACATCCGGCCGAAGCCGGATGTTTTGTTTAAATGTCTAGATTTTTAACTGCCTTAGCATGCGTTTGGATGAAGCGCTTGCGTGGGGCTACGTCTGAGCCCATGAGAATGTCGAATACTTCATCTGCTTTTTCTGTGTCTTCGATGGTGACTTGTTTCATCAGGCGTGTTTCAGGGTTCATTGTGGTGTCCCAGAGCTGGCCAGGGTTCATTTCTCCAAGACCCTTGTAGCGCTGGATGTTTACTTTCACACCGCCGATTTCAGCTTGTCCTGTTTCAGATTCTCCCTCTGCAATCTCTTCTTCGTTTTCATCTTCGTCTGTAATCATTGTTTTCTTTGCAGGTTTCTTTTTGCTTGTTTTGTCATCAAGTAGTTCTTTGATCTTTTCTTCCTTTTCTTCTTCTGAGTATGCGTAGCGGAAGTTTTTTCCGATGTTTACTCGGTAGAGCGGTGGTTGGGCAATGTAGACATGGCCTGTGCGCACGAGCTCTGGGAAGTAGCGGAAGAAGAGAGTGAGAAGCAGTGTTCTAATGTGAGCTCCGTCAACGTCGGCGTCCGTCATGATTACAATGCGATCGTAGCGCAGGCGCTCGAGATCAAAGCCTTCTCCGATGTTTGTTCCAAGCGCGATGACAAGAGATTTGATTTCGTTGTTGGAGAGCATTTTGTCCAGGCGTGCTCGTTCAACGTTTAGGATTTTTCCTCGAAGCGGCAGGATGGCTTGATGCTTTCTGTCTCGTCCTTGTTTTGCTGAACCACCCGCTGAGTCTCCCTCTACAATGAAGAGTTCACAGTCCTCAGGGGAGCGGGATGAACAGTCGGCGAGTTTTCCTGGGAGTGTGAGTCCATCGAGTGCGCCTTTTCGCAAAACCGTATCTCGAGCTGCGCGGGCTGCGCGGCGTGCTTGGGCAGCGAGCAGACATTTTCCAATGATAGATTCAGCGTCGCGTGGATGCTCTTCTAGATAGACTCGCAGAGCCTCTCCAAATACAGATTCAACGGCTGTGCGTGCTTCAGGGTTTCCAAGTTTCGCTTTTGTCTGTCCTTCAAACTGAGGTTCTTTGATTTTTACGCTAATGATGGCTGTGAGGCCTTCGCGTACGTCTTCACCAGAGAGATTGTTGTCCTTTTCTTTGAGAAGTCCCTTTGTTCTTGCATAGGTATTTAGCTCGCGCGTGAGGGCTGAGCGGAAACCAACAAGGTGAGAACCTCCTTCTGGGTTGGTGATGTTGTTTGCAAAGCAGTGGACTGATTCGTGGTATTCCTCTGTGTACTGAACAGCAACCTCAACATCCATGTCAGTGGCTTTGTCGTATTTTTCTACGTAAAAGACATTTTTGTGTTTTGGGTTCTTTCCGTGGTTGATGTGACGAACGTATGAGGCTACACCTCCTTCAAAATAGAATGCGTATCCACGAGTGGTTGATTCCTTTCTGTCATCAATGATTACGATCTTGATTCCTTTTGTCAGGTACGCTTGCTGGCGAAGATGATCGATGATTGTTTGAAGACTGAATTCGGTTGTTTCAAAGATTGTTTCGTCTGGTTGGAAGGTGATGGAAGTTCCAGTGCCCTTTGCTTTGCCAACAGACTTAACAGAACCTTGTGGTTTTCCTCGTTTGTATTCTTGCTGCCAGAGTTTTCCTTCGCGACGAACTTCGGCTTTCAGGTATGTTGAAAGAGCGTTTACAACAGATACACCAACACCATGGAGTCCACCTGAAACTTTATATCCACCTTCTTGTCCGAATTTTCCACCAGCATGAAGTTTAGTGAGTACAAGTTCGAGGGCGGATTTTTTGTGTTGAGGATGCTTGTCAACAGGAATACCACGACCATTGTCTTCTACAGAGACCATGTTGTCTGGGAGCAAGCGCAAGGTGATTACGTCACCGTGTCCAGCCATTGCCTCGTCAAATGAGTTGTCCATGACTTCCCAGATAAGGTGGTGGAGTCCAGAGGGGCCTGTTGAACCAATATACATTCCTGGACGCTTTCGAACAGGTTCAAGTCCTTCAAGAACGGTAATTTGCTGCGCGCCATACCCAACTTTTCCAGCAGGGCCAGATCCGGCTTTGTTGGATTTTTTTGTTGAGGTCTTCTTTGGAGCCTTCTTTTTAGGGTTCGGTTTCTTCGTCTTTTTTTCTGGCATAAATCAAAAAAATGAGTCAGGTGCTCTTGCTTTGTTGAACGTTAAATACGGCTATAGATTACACTATTTGAGTGACTTTTCCAAGCCCTGACTGTGGGTGTCTTAAGCGCATTTTTTCTTTTGTCATGGTATAATTTTATTACATGAATCAGGAGGGATTTTTACTAGAAGAAGAACAAGAGGATAAGCGGTTTTATCGCTTGTCTTTATGGTGGGTAGAACATCGCGCGCTTATTCGTCAGATTGGGATTGGGACATTTATTGCGTTTGATGCTGTGCTCTTGTCTTTTGTTTTGTGGACCATGCTTGATAGCTTTGCGATTTCGTATGGGGCAGAGCAGAGGGTTGTGGCAGAGATGGTTGCATATGGGCAGTCAGATTTGCATGCGTATACGGTTGCAGATGCAGCAGAGGATTTGCAGATGGCAGGTGCAAGTGTGTTTTCAACTGGAAACGGCAAGTTTGATCTGATGGTATTTGTGCGCAACACAAATGATGATTGGTGGGCTGAGGTGGATTATCACTTCCTGACTGATGCTGGTGAGAGCGAATATCGATCTGGATTTATTTTGCCAGGTGAGGAAAAGCCATTTGTAGAACTTGCATTTGATTCAGATAGCACACTCTTTGATGCTGAGTTTGTTCTTGATGATGTTTTGTGGCATCGCTTGGATCATCATGCGATTTCAGATTATGGAATCTGGTCTGGTGATAGGCTTAATGTTGCTGTTGAAGACGCAGCGTTTACAAAGGAAGAGGGGAATGAGAATGAAACCTATGGGCGCACTTCGTTTTTTGCCACAAACAACACGGCGTTTAGTTATTATGAGCCAAGGTTTTTCATCATGCTTATGCGAGGTTCGTCAGTAGTTGGAATAAACCGCACGTCTATTTCTGAGTTTGAGAGTGGTGAGATGGTTGATATGAGTGTGAATTGGTTTGGGACATTGCCGTCTGTGACAAGTGTTGAGATCAGGCCAGAGATAAATATCTTTGATATTGATTCGTATAAGGCTTTGGTTGGTGAGAGCACGCGTGATACTCGCACAAGAGTATTTGATAGTCGAAGGTAATTCATTTATAAAAGGAGGCAACCGGGGGAGGTTGCTTTTTTGCTTGGCTGTGTTTAGCTAGAGACAAAATACACATGAAACGATTATTTCCTAATATTTCAATGAGATCAGGTCGGTTTAGATCACTAGACTGGCTTCTTTTGATTAGCGTGTTTGTGCTTCTTTTGCTCGGGCTTTCTGCGATTTACTCAGTTGAGCTTTCGCAGGCTGGGAGTTTTCTTAATGTGAAAAAGCAGCTTATTGCTGTTGTGGTGGCGAGTGTGGTTTGTTTTTTTGTTTCATTTTCAAATTATCAGCTTCTGCGTAATTATAGTTTGGTTCTTTATGTGTTTGGTGCCTTGCTTTTGGGGGGTGTGCTTGTGCTTGGGGAGTCTATTCGTGGCGCGCAAGGATGGTTTGTGTTTGGTCCAGTGAGTTTCCAGCCGGTCGAGTTTATGAAAGTGGCGCTCATTGTGATGCTTGCTACGTATTTTTCCAGGCATGCAAAGCGTCCCCTTGGACTCAAACAGCTCGGCGGAAGCGTAGTTATCATGCTTATTCCAGTGATGCTTGTGATGATGCAGCCTGATCTTGGATCTGCGTCTGTGCTTGTGGGAATCTGGCTTTTCTTGGCAATGTTTGCTGGGATGCGGTGGCTTCATGCGGTCGCACTTGCAGTGTTTGGAGGTGTGCTTAGCACACTGGCATGGCTCTTTTTTCTGGTTGATTATCAGAAGGCTAGAATTATTACGTTCCTGGATCCGACTTATGATCCGCTTGGACAGGGATATAATGTGCCACAGGCAATCATTGCGATTGGGTCCGGTGGATTTTTTGGGAGCGGGCTTGGGTTTGGAACACAGAGTCACTTGAAGTTCTTGCCTGAGAGTCAGACAGACTTCATTTTTGCAGTGATTGCTGAAGAGCTTGGTTTTATTGGGGTGCTCATTGTTATGGCCGCTTTTGCTCTTTTGTTTTCACGTATCTTGCGGCTTGTATTTAGAGCGGCAAATGATTTTTCTGCTTTTTTGCTCTTGGGAGTTGGTTCTATGTTCTTTTTACAGTTCCTTGTGAATATTGGAATGAATCTTGGACTCTTTCCTGTGACTGGAATTGGTCTCCCGTTTGTAAGTTATGGTGGAAGCTCACTCCTGTTTTCACTCCTTCTTGTTGCTATTGTTGAGAGTGTTGCGTGTCGAGATCGTGGTGTTCGTCAATCAAGATAGCTTGTGGTATTGTGAAAGTGAGAGGAGTCGTGAGGACTCGATTATTCATTCATCTCAAATTTTATGTCCTCAAAACAAAGCAGTGACCTTTTTAATGAGGGGCTCAAGCTTGTCTCCTACTGCCCAGTATGTGAGACACGATATAATCCAATGGAAGCGCGCATGCTTGGGCAAGAAGGTGAGACACATCTTCTCCATGTGAAATGTCGCAAGTGTCAGAATTCAATTCTTGCTGTCGTTCTTGTGAATGAGGTTGGTGCAAGCTCGGTTGGGCTACTCACGGATTTGTCATATGAGGATGTGATGCAGTTTAGATCAAATAAAAACGTCTCCGTTGACGACGTTATTGATGTGCATAAACAGCTTGAAGAGGGTGATTGGACTCACATGGTGGGAAGACGGCGAGCTGAGCGGGTGAAGAGGGTCGCTCAAAAACAAAAGAAGAAAACACAATAAAAACAGTGCAAAAACAGCACTGTTTTTGCTTTTTAGGAGTTTGGGTCTTAAGACTTGACTTTTGTGCGCAAATTTCGCATAATATGGCCGCTTTTACGATTCTAAATGATTTAGAACGAGTTATGTCTATACACACATTGGATGCAACAACACGCACAGAAAAAGGAGTAAAAACTGATGCGTTGCGCGAAGAAGGAAAGGTTCCAGCCGTTGTATATGGTTCAGGAACTGATCCAGTATCTATTACTCTTGACCGCGTGGAATTTGTAAAAAGTTACAAAGACGCTGGTGAGAGTTCTCTTATTGAACTTAAGATCGATGGAAAAGAGCCGCTTCACGTGCTTATCCAAGATTTTCAGCAAAATGCAATCACAGAGCTTGTGACACATGTTGATCTTAGATCAGTTGATGTTAACAAGGAGATTGAAGCTGTTGTTGATCTTGTGTTTATTGGTGATGCCCCTGCGGTTAAGACGCTTGGTGGAACCATGATTCCTTCACGAACGTCTGTTACCATTCGATGTCTTCCAACAAATCTCTTAAGACACATTGAGGTTGACCTTTCTGTCCTTGAAACATTTGAAGACTCAATTCGAGTTTCTGATTTGAAGGTTCCAGAAGGTGTTCAGGTCATTGATGGTGCAGATTATAGTGTGGTTTCAATTTCAAAACCAAGAACAACGGATGAGCCTGCAAACACTGAAGAAGAAATTGCTGAGGCTGAGGCTGTTGCTGCTACAGAAGCAGCTACAGTTGCTGCTGCAGCAGAAGGTGAAGAAAAAGCAGAGTAACCACATGCCAGTTAAGAAGGAGGGGACAAGTAAAAAGAAACAAACACGCAAGCGCGTATCCAAGATTCCACCTTGGAAGGATAGAACTGCTATCCTTCTGGGTGCTCTGACGATCGCGCTTGCGATTGTTTTTGCTCTTGTTCTCCCAGATTTTATCCGTGAGTATTCAGGGTCGGATACAAGTGTGCAGGCTGATGCTGCAGATGAGCTTGAGCTTCCAGGGTATCGTCATCCAATCACCGGAGCTCTTTTGTATGAGCCTGTAGAGCCACCTCAACTTTTTGGTGTGATGATTGATAATCACGAAGCCGCGTGGCCACCGAGTGGTATTGAGCACGCTCTTTTAGTTGTTGAGGCACCGGTTGAAGCAAGTATTTCACGTATGCTCGCGTTTTTTTCAGAGAACCAAGAGATCGATGAGATTGGGCCTGTTCGCAGCGCAAGGCCGTACTATCTTGATTGGAATGACGAGCTTGATGCCGCGTATGTTCATGTAGGCGGATCAAATGCAGCGCTTGATCAGATTGCTTCTGGCGGCACGTTTGATATGAACCAGTACTGGTGGGGAGAGTATTTTTGGAGAGATGACTATCGATCAGCGCCTCACAATGTTTACACTTCGTCTGAGGACTTGCTTTCATTTCTAGAAGAGCGAGAAGAGGCTGGAAAAGCTCCTGAGGTTCTTTATGGCTTGTGGCAGTTTAAAGATGCACAAGAGCTTGAAGGTGATCCTGTTGGACTTTATATTGATTTTTGGGCGCCGGTTTATGCGGTTGATTGGGCATATGATTCTGAGAGTAGACAGTATGTCCGTGATCAGGGAGGTGAGCCTCATGTGACGCGTTCGGGTGAGCAGATTGTTGCAGATAATGTTGCGGTTGTGATTACAGATATTGAAGTGATTGATAATGTTGGCAGGCGAGATGTTCGCACAACAGGAGAAGGGAAGGGGTATGTGCTTCAAGATGGCGCGGTGATTGAAGCTACTTGGAAGAAGAGATCTGAGACTGAGCGCCTGCGTTTCTATGATCAGTATGATAAGGAGATTCTGATGAATGCAGGAGTGACTTGGATCGAGGTTGTACCAGATGAGGAATCAATTAGTTTTACAGAGTAGTAAACAAAAAACCAGGCTGAGGCCTGGTTTTAACATTGGACAAAAATGAATCGGTCATTACCTTGCAGGTCCTTGAGGATCTCTGGTTTGGAGGTGGGGAAGTGGTGTGTGACAAGTTGCAAGGCTCGATGTTTTTGATCTGGATCTATCTCCATGATCACATGTGTTTTGCGTGGCAAAATGCGTCTGTGAGCATTGAGTTGTTTAAATAGTTCCCAATAGGCTGATAGACCATCTGTGCCCGCGTAAAGCGCGATTTCAGGCTCGTAGCGTGCAACTTCTGGCTGCATGTTTTCCTCGTTGTCTTCTTTTAGGTAGGGGAGGTTGGCACAGACGATCATGGTGTCAAAAGGGTAGATCGAGGACACGTCTTGGCTCTTTGTTTTGTGCAGGGTTTTAAATAGACGCACTACTGGTTCGAGGAGGTTTCCGTGTTGAAACTCGATCTTGTCTTCAGTGTTGTGAGAGATAGCGTTTTCTTTTGCAACTGACAGTGCTTGCTGATCAATATCAATAGCAAGGATGTGTTGCTTGGTCTCTGCAGCCAGGGTGATTGCAATGGCTCCTGAGCCTGTTCCCACATCTATGATGAGTGTGCGGTCCGGGTTGGCTTCTGCGATGAGTTCTAGAGCTTTTTCAACCATAGATTCTGTTGCGGGGCGGGGGATGAGAACAGACGGAGTTACAGCGAACTTTCTGGAGTAAAAATCTTTTTCACCCAGGATGTATGCAAGAGGTTCTCTGTTTGCACGGCGGTCTATGAGTATATGAAATTGTTCCTTTTGATGCGTTTTAAGTTTTTCATTGAAATGAGAAAACAACCAGGACTTTCTTACGTCTAGTGTTCTTGCAAGCAGGATTTCGGCATCAAGCATTGATGAGTCGACTCCTGCTTTTTTGAGTTTTCCATTCGCCCATTGCAAGGCTTCAATGATTGTCATAATCGACACTAGTTAAGCAGGAAAAAGGATTTTATGCAAAAAGAAAGGAGCCTTTCACTACTGATGTAGATCCAGGCCCCAGGTGGAGGCGGTGCAACGTGTGGGGGGGGGCACAGTCGCTACGTTCTCCGTCGTCCTTGCCGAGCATGGCGAAGGAGGATTCGTGGTTGGTTCCAACTAGCGCGGAGGAAGGTGCAATGAGTGGTAGACCTCAGCGTTGTCGAAGGGCTAGGTTTTTACACCTGAGTTACGCCCCTTTGGAGGGCAGTGTCCTTGACGTGGCAGTATCGGTTTACTCTCTCTTACACCAACCTCCGGCTGGTTCCTGTTCAACGTGAGCGCAGTTGGAATTCGTTGCTCTTTGTCTGTCTGCTGTTTTTGAGCAGCTCTTGCTAGTGTCCGTTAGGTAGGTCCCGGAGGACGCCTTGGCGGTCTTTGCTAGAGTACTTCTCTCAAGGACTTTGGTATCGCACGCCGTCCTCAGCTTTCAGTACAAGTGTCGTTCAGGCCTACAGAACGTAGGGCACCTTCTCCGATGCGGTTCGCTGGGCGTTCCACCGAGGTGGTCTGCTTGGCGATTCCGCTCCGTGAGGAGATACGCTTGATCCCGTAGGGGAGTGACAAGATGTGTCTGAGTCTTCATCAACGTCCGCCCCGAGGAGCGAACCTTCCGATGATCCTGTTTCGCGCGAACGCTACTTTAGGAGCTCAGCTAGTGGCAGCGCCACCATCTTGCCGAAGTAGCTTCTCAGCTTCTTCGTTACGCGACCGGAGTCACGTCTTGGCACCCAGGTGCCTTTGGCTTACCTCCCGCGGAGGTCTCCCATGAGTCGAACGTTTTCAAGCGTGGGCATGATACGAGTCGGGCGAAGCAGGTCAGGCTCGAGGCCTTACTGTCATCCGATTTGCACCAGGCTTTCACTTGGGTGAGTTCGACCCAGTTCCACCGAGGTGGAACGTGACGCGTGCTTTCGCGCCTGACAGAGCCTCACGGCTTAGTCGCTACATGGCCGAAGCCTTGTCTTGCACCTAGCTTTGTGGTGCTACAGCGTGCTCCGCGAAGGAGTCGGCTGCGAGACCCGCCGAAGCGGATCCATGAGGAGTGCGTATTGCCGAAGCGCTGCGCATTTCCTCTGATCGCCAGTTGTGCTGGCCTCTCACTCTCGTCCCGGCTTGCGCTGGGGGAGGGTGTGATTGCCCCCGAAGGGACTCACGGTCGGCGATCTGTCTGGATTGCTCCAGACTGACAGATCTTGCAAGGCATGCGGGCATGCCTTTTCCGTGCAGGTTTCCAGATTTCCTCAGCGAAGGGCTCCCTTGCGGGACCTTGCCAGGGCATATCTTGCGCACTTAAGCGCTGGTTGCCTGTCTTGCGACGCCAGCTTCTGCTTTCGTCTAACGGTTGCTGTCTGTCGAACCAGGTTGGCTTCAGTTCCTCTTGCCGAAGCTTAAGGTTTCACTTTGCCTGGTCCAGCGACCGAACGTTTGCTTTAGCCCGAGGGCCTATGCCACATGTTCGATCAGCAAGTTGCTTGGGGTCGGCTTCGAGAAGCTTCAGGGTTGTAGTGGGTTTCCCCGCGGGCTACACCAGTTGCGTTCACTGACACGAGGCCAGCGATCGTACTTCGGTTTCCTGTGGACGTCCATGCTACTTGCGACGCGGTGAGTACGTCTGGGCCAATGGCCTTTCTGTTCTCGTTGCGGTAACGCCTAGACTACCAGCATTAAAAAAACTGTCAAGAGCGTGATTTGGTCGTTTTTTAAAAGGTTTAGTAAAAGTGAAAAAAGTTATCCACAGATCTTGGGTTCAGCTTTCGATTTCTTCTCTGCCTAGATTCTTTCTCCATTACTTGGTTTCGATTTTAACTTTGGTTGCGCTCGGATCTTGCTGCGGGGGTGTAGGAGGCCACGAGGTATCCATTTCAAACACACGCAGAGGGTTTTGAAATGGATACCTCGAACGGCCTTTTGGCGTCCTGGACCTTTGGGAGGGGTGGTGGGATTACGACCTGTCGGGGCGTCGAGCCCCTCAGGTCGCCACAGCCGTGGGGGGGGGGTGAGCGCGCTTTTGTTTTATTTGTCAAGAAAAAAAGAGGCTTTTTGGCCTCTTTTCTTTGAAATATGATTGCTTACTCGGTTTCGTCTAGTCGTTCTCGGACTTCAGCTTCTTTGAGATCGTCGATAAGTGGGTCGAGCATGCCGCCCAGTACACCTTGGATGTTGTGATAGTTTTCTTTGATGCGGTGGTCTGTGATGCGGTCTTGTGGGAAGTTGTAGGTTCTGATTTTTTCTGAGCGGTCTCCGGTTCCGATTTGTCCTCGGCGGTTTGCTTCGCGTTCTTGACGGAGCTTTTCTTGCTCGTGAGCGTAGACGCGTGCGCGGATGATGGTGAGGGCTCGTTCTTTGTTTTGTTTTTGTGAGCGCTCGTCTTGGCAGTACACGAGTGTACCTGTTGGAAGGTGAGTGATGCGGATGGCTGAGTAAGTGGTGTTCACGCTCTGTCCGCCAGCGCCTGTTGATGTTGTGGCTTCGATCTTGAGATCTTTTGGATCGATCTTGATATCCACTTCTTCTGCTTCAGGCATGATGGCAACGGTTGCAGTTGAAGTATGCACACGTCCTTGCTTTTCAGTTTCAGGAACGCGCTGGACTCGGTGTACGCCGCTTTCAAACTTTAGGCGGCTGTATGCGTTTTGTCCTTTGATTGAAAAAGTGACTTCTTTGAAACCTCCGACATCGTTTTGGCTCTTTGAGATTATTTCAGTTTTCCATCCGTGTTCTTCTGCATAGAGCGTGTACATGCGCATAAGCTCACCTGCAAAGAGGGATGCTTCGTCTCCGCCAGCGCCTGCTCGGATTTCTACAATGATGTTTTTCTTGTCCATTGGGTCAGGTGGGACAAGCGTGATGGTGAATTGTTTTTCAAGTCCTGGGAGTTTTTCTTCTAGATCTGTGATTTCTTCTTGAGCGAGTTCTTTCATGGCATCGTCTTCGGCTTCTGCAAGTGTATGATTTGCACCTTCGAGATCAAGGAGGGCTTTTTCATATTGAACACCGGTTTCAACAATGTTTTTTTCGTGTGAGTATGCCTCGTTTACTTCTCGAAGTTTTTTTTGATCAGAAAGCGTCTCTTGCTCTGTAAGCTGAGTTTCTAGTTTTTGAAGCCGCTCTTTGTGTGCGGCGAGTTGGTCAATAAGACTCATATGTTGGATTCAAAAAGCGTCCATAAAACACGGACGCTTTTCATTATAACAGTTAGCTAGCTTCTTTTTCAGCTTCTTCACGCTTTGCCTTCTTTTGCGCAGCACGTTTTTCTCGCTTTGCCTTCTTTCCATCAGGTTTTTCAACCTTCATTTCAAGTCGTGTTTCAAACTTTTCAACACGGCGAGCAGTATCAATAATCTTCTGCTTACCAGTGTAGAATGGGTGGCACTTTGCACATAGCTCAACTGAGATCTCTTTTTTGGTAGATCCGATTGTGTATGTGCTTCCGCAGGCGCAGGTAATGACTGCATCTTCGAAATATTCTGGATGAATGTCTTTTTTCATAGGTTTGGCACACTCTTATATGTGCATTAATTTCGCTGAGAGAATAGCAAAGGGTGGGTTTTTTGTCAATATTGCTTGCTACAGTGCACAAAAAAAGTTCATAAGGCGGAGCCAGGCCGTCACGCAGATAGAGACGACCACCACCTCATGAACTTTTTTTGCATACTGTAGCTTCGCTCCGGGTGGGGGGATTGCGGCCTGTCGGGCCATTGAGGCCCTTAGGTCGCCGTCTCTCCCGCCTTTGGCGGGACCCCGCCCAGCGACATGGCGGGGCGTGGGGGATTTGGCGGAAAAAGAAAACCCCACGTTTAGGTGGGGTCGTAGGTTTCCATGAGGCGGAAGCCTAGGTTTCGTAGGAATCCTACGCCGTAGCGGCTGTCGGGTTCTAGTCTTTTGACAAGAATTCGAGGGATGTCGTTTTGCATGCGAGCTGAAGCGATTCCCAGGGCAATTGCGCCCACTGAGTCAGTGTCGCCACCGATCAGTATGGCACCGCGTAGGACGTCTGCGAGCGTGTTGCAGTGTTGCAGGAGGTAGAATACTGCATGCACGGTGTGCCTGGCGGGTTGCACCACAGGCTTGCTTCGAGGTTCGAGCAAGTTCGGTGTGAACTCGGCGATCTCAGCCTCGAGGTAGCGGCTCAAGAACTGGTGTAAGGCATCGAACTCTTCGTCTGAGTAGAGTGCGAAGTGACTCATGAGTCCCACAGCTGCTGCTGAGAACAACCCCTCAGGAGAGTTGTGTGTGACGCTGGCCTGCGCGTGGGCGGCGCGGATCACTTCCTCAGGTGTGGGGAGCACACCGGTTGGGACTGCTCGCATACAGCCACCGTTTTTATCTGAGTCTGGGTGGATGCGCTTGAGAAAATCATCGACGTCGATTACAGACTCGAGGAATGTCTGGAAACTTTCGGAATAGCCTGGGCGTGGGTCGCGTTGGAATGCACGCACGAAGCGCAGAGCATATGCATAGGGCGAGAACGGGTCTGCCTCGATCAAGGTTTCGCTCACTGCAGCCGTCATCTGAGCATCATCAGTGTAGCGTCCAGGCACCAAGTCGCGGTACTCGGGGTTTTGAGCATAGGCTCGGAGGCTCATGGCTTCGATGATCAGACCTAGATGCTGTCTTGGGTCTACGTATTCGGTTGCGGCAGCCGCAGCGTCTCCGATGCCAGTCCAAAGAATCATGTCGTCGTTTCTGTGTCGCATTGTCCCTCCTGGGACTTTGACCTTAGCGTACTCATTGCATCTGTCAATGTGTTTGGGTACCCTAGGGTGCGTATGAAAACAAGCGATTTTGACTATCATCTTCCGTCTGAGCAGATTGCGCAGTGTTCTGTGGAGCCTCGGGATCATTCAAAGCTTATGCTTTTGAATAAGCATTCAGGCGAGACTGAGCATAAACAGTTTTTTCAAATTCTAGATCATTTTGGAAAAGGTGATGTTTTGGTGATGAACGACACGAAGGTTTTTCGCGCGCGGTTGAATGGGAAAGTTGGTGATCGAGAGATTGAAGTGTTCCTGCTGCGGGCTCGTGAGGAAAATGAGTGGGATGTGATGGTTCGGCCTGGGAAGCATGTGAGTGTGGGAGATGTAATCGCGGTGGGAGAGATGACAGGGGAGGTGGTTGAGAAGACGGATGTGGTTCGTGTGCGATTTGATCGAGGGGCAGACGAGGTTGTTTTGTATGCAAACCAGGTGGGCGAGATTCCGATTCCGCCGTATGTGAGTGTGCAACCGAGAGGGCTTGAGCAGTATCAGACGGTGTATGCGCAAGAGACTGGGTCAGTTGCGGCGCCAACGGCTGGATTTCATTTTACTGATGAGCTTCTTGGAAAGATTCGGATGAAGGGCGTGGAGATTGTTTTTGTCACGCTTCATGTTGGGCTTGGCACGTTTCGTCCAGTGAAGACAGATACGCTTGAGGAGCATGAGATGCATGCGGAGTTTGTGAGTGTGAGCAGCGAGACGGCAGAGCGGATCAATCTTGCAAAGCAGCAAGGTAGGAGAGTGATTGCGGTTGGGACTACGAGCGTACGCACGCTTGAGGGCGTGGCTGCAAAAAGTCGGACAAATCTTCACCATGGTGAAGATTTGTCCGCACCTCTTCCTGTTGGGGGTTTTGAAGGGGATGTGAATTTGTTTATCAAGCCTGGGTTTGAGTTTAAAGTTGTGGATGCACTTATTACGAATTTTCATTTGCCAAAGTCAACCTTGCTTGCACTTGTGAGTGCGCTTGCTGGAAGAGAACATATTTTGGCGGCGTACGGGGAGGCAATTGAAAATCAGTATCGCTTCTTTTCTTTTGGGGATGCGATGTTTATCAGGTAAACTGAAGACCTATGCGAAAAAGTTTTGAACGTTCAATTGAACAGTATCGTGAAGTGGCTCAAGATTTTGAAAAGGCAAAGAAACCAGATACTGAGCCTCTTGATGTCGTTGCGGTAGAACAAGAGCTTGAGTTTATGTTTGCGCGTAATGCTAAAGCAAACCTGACTGAGACAGACACGCAGAGTGCTGTGTTTGAGACGCAGCGATACAAGCAGGAGATCATGACTGCACTTCATGAAGAGCTGAAAAGAATTGATGCAAAAGAGCAGCGAGAAGTTGGGGAAGGGCAGCGATTTGTGCGCATGGAGGGCGAGGAGATTGTTTGGGATCAAGGTGATGGGAAGACAATGAAGATGACACTTGGTGAGCTTTTGACTGATGGTGAGTGGGGTGTTGAGTATGTGCTTGATGTGGAGAGCATGCCAAGGGAAGTTCAGAAAAAGTATGTTGTCGGTGAGGCAAAGAGGCAGCTTCTTTCGCTTTTGAATGAGCAGCTTGTTCTTGCTGAGACTGGGAGGTCTGATGTTCATCCTGATCGGGCAAGGGCGTTTGAGGGGAATTTGGATTTAGATGCAAAAAGGCCAAAACCTGGGTTTGTTGCTGAGAGGGGTGTTGGTAACTTTTTAAAGAAGCTTTCGATTGATCTTGGGGTGGATATTGAAGTGGTGGATGCGACGGTGTATCACGATGTTGTTCAGAAGGTGGATTTTATGGTGAAGATTGGGTCAAAGAATCGTGGTGTGGATGTTGAGGTGCATGATGAGCAGTTTATTGGTTTTCAGTTTACGACTGACATGCGTTGGCAGACAGAGCGAATCAAGAAAAAAATGATTAAGAGAGCAAAGAATAAATATCTTGACTCAATGCCAGTTGACGATATTTTGCTGGTTGCTGTTCCGATGCGTGAGGAAAGTTCAGCACATTATTATTGGGAGACTGGAGGTAAGCTTCCTGGGGGGCCGGATGGTTATTGGTCAACACAGGTTCGGGAGCTTATCACTCGACATATTTTTGCCGGAGTGGATAGCAATGTTGATGTAGATGAAATTATTGCGAAATTGCCTGCGGCGAGGAAGGTAAAAAAGGTTTCTCGTCCTGCTAAAACAAGCAAAGAACAGCAGCTCAATGAGGTTAAAAAACAAGAAACGGTTTTTGGTGCAGAGAAGTATTATGTTTGCCCAGAGCTTTTGCTTGTGCTCGCCGGATTGAGCAAGGATACAGGGGTTAATTTGCAGGGTGTTTTTCAGGAGCGCTTAAATGATCTTGATGGAGATGTGACGCCAAAGCGAATGCTAAAAATGCTTAACAAGGTACTTCGTCATAATGGTTTGGAAAAGATCGATCATATGCAGCCAGGGAATTTTCCACCAGGTTTGGAGTCTGTGCTCAGCAAGTTTGGTTCAGTGAGCAATGATGTAAATCGGTTTAATCATCTTGTGTCAAAGCTTTTTCCTCAGCGTCGTGTGCCGCAAAAAAAGAATGCAGGAAAGAGTAAGTAATTGAATAACAAAGAGAGCTTCGGCTCTCTTTTTGGTTTGACGTGGGTGGGTGTGTTTGGTAAGAATCCTGTGACTCTAGCGCTCAGAGGTGAGCATGAATGGTCGAGAGAGTTTGGCTACAGAAGCAAGGAGCCTTTTGGATGACCTAGGAATGATGGTCATGAGGCATGAAGCTGATCCTCTGTGGGAATCGGGGGAAGACTACAATCCGTCTGGTGTCACGACAGATCCAGACATCATGGACTGCGAGCGATTCGATCGCGACATGAAGCGGCTTCGAGAGCTGCTCGAGCAGATCGACACGCCGTTTGAAGAGCTGTTCGTGCTCGAGACGCATCCCGATGACCTACAGAAGGCATGGGATGTACTCTGCGGAGAGCACTTGAAGCATTAGCGCAACGCAAGGGCCTGTGAAGGGTCCTTTTTCAATTAGAAAACCCGCCGTGGCGTTGGCGGGGCTTACGAGCGAAGTGTCGTGCTACTTGTCGTCTGTGCCTCTGTGTTGTAGATGAAAACGTTGTCCGGGAAGAGGAGACTGAAGATTTTTCTGGTGGCTTTTGTTGCTACATCTTCGGGTGTATTGGTTCCGTATTTGTTGCAGTAGGCAACAGCGAAGACAGTGTAGAGTTCGAGAGGTTCGTCCTCCATTCCTACGATGTCGATGCCGAACTGGTAGGCAGCGGCGAACTCGACGACCTCGAGGAAGAAGTCGGGGTGCAGAGCCACGTCGACGAGGTAGAGCTCGATGACCGCTTCCATTTTGAGCAGGTGCTTGGTGCGCTCCTCGCGGTCGTGGTCGGTGTGGAAGATCTCGCTCGGGGCGACTTTGAGTTTCTTGAAGAGGTGTTCGGTCACGTAGGGGTGGATGAGGCATTCCCTCGAATGGATCTGGATGCGCATGCTGCGTCCAATCTCTTGGATGGTTCCAAGAGGTGGATGTTGGCATGGAAAAGGGGGTTTTGTCAAGAGTTGTGTATTAGAAAACCCAGTCCGTGTGGACTAGGCTAGTCGTTGTCTTCCTTGGGGGGAGGACGGTTGGTGCGTTCGGCTGCGCGCGTTTTGGCGCCCAGGTAGCGACTGAAGCTGTAGGCGAGTCGGATCAGCACTCCGCCGATCACACCTGCTCCTCCTGCTGCAGCCATCATGTAGGTCTGTCCGGGTTCGCTGCTTACGTAGGAGAAGGGGGACATGATCATCAGGCCAAGGCTGGTGATGATGATCGAGTCGAAGATGTCGTAGGCGATGCCGCTGTTGCGGAAGAAGAACAGGATCAGACAGATCGTGCCAGCCACACTTGCGAAGGCCACAGGGATGTACGTGGGGTCCTCGGAAGCCTTGGTGACAGAGCGTTCGATGCCTTCGCATCCCATCAGGGTGAGGGGTACTATGGCGATCAGGAGAAAGAGAGTCAGTGTGCGGCCCATGGCCACCTCCATGCTTGGGTTACCAAGAGTTGGACGTTGCCACAGGAAAGAGAGAGAGAGTCAAGTGGTTTTATTTAGATATTGACTAAAATCACACAATTGTTTATACTCCGGCGCGTAAATCAAACAAGCGGAATTACGTGATTTGGATCCTCCCAGTAATGGGCCCAGACGCACCGCTGAAGTAAAAAGGACACAATATGCCTAAACTTCCTACGTTGGTTGAAATGCTCCAATCTGGCATGCATTTTGGTCATAAGACATCCCGCTGGCATCCTAAGATGGGTAAGTTCATCTTTGGATCTCGAACTGGGACACACATTATTAACCTTGAGGAAACTCTTCCAATGTTGGAGGATGCCCTTGAGTATGCTAAAGGCATTGCCGCTCGCGGTGGTGTTATTTTGTTTGTTGGAACCAAGATGCAAGCAAAAGGTCCAGTGCGAAAGTATTCTGAAGCTTGTGGAATGCCACATGTGACAGAGCGATGGCTTGGTGGAACACTTACCAACTTTCGTCAGATTCAAAATTCACTTCGTCGACTTAAGATGCTAAAGGATCAGCGCGACAAGGGTGAGCTTAAGAAGTACACCAAGAAAGAGCAGCTCATGCTCACACGTGAGATCGATGACAAGGAGGAAAAGATTGGCGGAATTCAAAACGTTACTCGCGTTCCAGAAGCTATCTTCGTTGTTGATGTAAAGACCGAGAAGACAGCGATTGCAGAAGCTAACACTATTGATACCAAGGTGATTGCCATGTGTGATTCAAATGTGAATCCAGACAAGGTCACCAAAGTGATTCCAGCAAACGATGATGCTGTTAGGTCAATCGAGATGGTGTGTAAGCTTATGTGCGATGCTATCAAAGAAGGAAAAGCTAATGCTGCGCAAATGGCTTCGAAGAATGCGCAGAAAAAGATCGTCAAACAACCAATCAAAAAATAACAACATAAGTTCATTACGTTATGGCCATTGATGCGAAAACTGTTGCCGAGCTCCGAAAACAAACAGGAGCTGGCATGATGGATGCAAAAAAGGCCCTCGAGGAAACTGGAGGAGACCTTGAGAAAGCTGCTCAGGTACTGCGAGAGAAAGGAGTAGCAAAGGCTGCTAAGAAATCTGATCGCGCAACCAACGAGGGGCGTGTGCATGCGTACCTTCACTCAACTGGAAAGCTCGGTGCAATGGTAGAGGTGCTTTGCGAGACAGACTTTGTTGCTCGCAACGAAGGGTTCATTGAATTCTGCAATGACCTTGCAATGCATGTAAGTGCTGCTGATCCTGATTATCTTACGCGCGAGGAAGTTCCTGTAGAGCGTGTGGAAGAAGAGACGGGGGCGTTTCGAAAGGAGATGGAAGCGCAAGGAAAGCCTGCTGATGTGATCGATAAGATTGTTGAGGGTAAGATGAATAAGTGGTACTCAGAGATCGTTCTTCTTGAGCAGCCGTTCATCAAAGATGAGGATGTCACAATTGAGCAGTACATTACTTCTCAGATTGCTTCGATCGGAGAGAATATGCAGCTTAAGCGCTTTGCTCGATTCTCAATTTAGTTCATCATAAAAAACTTGGGCCTTGCGCTCGAGTTTTTTGATTTATCTTCTTTTCCTTTCGCCTTCTCGCCTTTAACTGGATTCGGCTGGGTTTGCTGCGTGGGGTTGGGGCCGCAAGATACTGTGTGAGCATTTCCCGAGGCGGAGCCGGGTCGTCACGCGGATTTAGACGACCACCACCTCGGGAAATGCTCACACAGTATCTTGAACGGCCTTTTGGCGTCTGGAACGTTTGGGTGGGGTGGTGGTATCACGACCTGTCGGGGCGTCGAGCCCCTCAGGTCGCCACTGGCGTGGGGGATGCGTTGCTGTCTCTGTGGGGGATTAGAAAATGTTGTGCTTGTGTTGATAAGCTTTGGGGATTTCTTCTAGAGAATCTGGGGGAAAAATGGTAAACTGATGCTTAGTAAAACTAACGTTTGTCTTGATATGATTAGAGTTGCTATCAATGGATTTGGCCGGATTGGTCGAACCACGCTGCGTGCGAGTTTCGCGCGCAAGAATCTTAATGTTGTTGCCATTAATGATCTTGCTGATCCAGAGCAGCTTGCTTATCTTCTTAAGTATGATTCTGTGTTTCGGACATGGGACAAGGAGATTAGTGCTGGGAAGGATTTCATCATGATTGGGAAGAAGAAGATTCCTGTGTTTTCAGAGCGTGATCCAGCTAGTTTGCCGTGGGGAGATCTTGATATCGATGTGGTGATTGAGAGCACTGGATTTTTTACAGATAAGGCAGGTGCGAGCAAACATATTAAGGCTGGCGCAAAGAAGGTTGTGATTAGTGCGCCATCTGCAGATGCACCAACATTTTTGATGGGCGTGAATCATAAGACCTGTAAGACAAATCATAAGGTGGTGAGTAATGCGTCGTGTACGACGAACTCGATTGCACCTGTGGCTCAGATTGTTAAAGAGGCACTTGGAATTCAAAAGGCCATGCTGACAACGATTCATTCAGTAACAGGACAGCAAGGTGTTGTTGATGGGCTTTCAAAGAAAGATTTTAGACGTGGGCGCAGTGCGCTTGTAAATATTATTCCAACTTCAACGGGCGCGGCTAAGGCAACGACAAAAGTGATTCCTGCTCTTCGTAATAAGTTTGATGGGATTGCTGTGCGTGTGCCATCAATTGATGTGTCGCTTACAGACTTTACGTTTGTTACAAAAAAGAAAACCAGTGTTGAAGATATCAATAAATTGTTCAAGAAGAGTGCAAAGCTTGCTCGGTGGAAGGGGATTCTTGGTGTGACTGATGAGCCGCTTGTTTCTTCAGACTTTATTGGAACATCTTTTGGGTCTGTTGTTGATCTTCAGATGACACGTGTTGTTGATGGTGATCTTGTGAAGGTTTTAGCTTGGTATGACAATGAGTGGGGCTACACACAGCGCATGCTAGACATGGCAGAGCATGTGGGTTCACTCTAAGTATGTGGTGGGTGTTTGAACTCATTACCTTTTTCTATCTTGTTGCTGCGGGTGCGTTTTTTATCGAAATCGGAACCGGTTGGAAGAAGTTTAAAAAGCAAACAGGAGTACTCGTGATTGCGGGTATTCTTGCTGTCGGTTGGGTGACGATTTTCTATGGAAGTTTTATTGAGCCACGGACGCTGATGGTAAATGAGCAAGAGATTCAGATTTCAGATCAGCCTACAAAGCAGCTCAAAGCTGTGGTGATGTCAGACCTTCATGTTGGGCCGTATCGCACAGAGCGGTGGGCCAAGGAGGTTGTGGAAATTGTGATGCGTCAGCAACCAGAGATTGTTTTCTTAGTTGGCGATTATATTTTTTCTGATCCTGATCAGGCTGACATGCTTGAGCCGCTTTCAAGATTGTCTGCGCAGTATGGAGTTTGGGCTGTAACAGGAAATCATGACTATGAGGGTGATCATGTTGAATATGTTGTTGCTACGCTTGAGCGACTTGGAATCGAAGTGCTTGAGAATGAGACAGATTTGATAGAGGTGAAGGGCAGAGAGCTTGTTCTTGCTGGCGTATCAGATCTTTGGTACGAAGGAAATCCACACAGCACACTTGCGGATGTGGAAGAGGATGATGTTGTTATATTGCTTTCCCATAATCCTGATGCTGTGATTTTTTCAAATGCAGATAGGGCAGACTTGGTGATTTCTGGGCATACACATGGTGGGCAGATTCGCTTGCCGTGGATGGGTTCTGTGGCTCAGGTGCCGACAATGCTTGGTAATGATTATGACAAGGGGCTTTTTACTTATAATAATCAGCAATTGTTTATCAGTGCTGGGGCAGGTGAGACAGGGCCACGCGCGCGTCTTTTTAATCCTCCAGAGATTAACGTTTTGAATATTTCGTTTTAATTATGAAACTTAGAAGAGTCAGATCCGACATGAATCTTAAAGGCAAGCGTGTGCTTGTCCGCATTGACGCAAATGTTCCGCTTAAAAACGGACGTGTTGTTGATGGTATTCATGGTCGTATTGCTCGTAGTGCTGTTGGGCTTGATTGGTTTGTGCAGCGTGGAGCAAAAGTGATTGTAATGGCGCATCTTGGGCGGCCAGGTGGTAGGCGTGTTGCAGCGTATTCACTCAAGCCTGTTGCAAAACGACTTTCGGAGCTTTTGCGCACAAAAGTCAGGCTTGCTCGCACGGTGATTGGGGAGGATGTAAAAAAGTCGGTTGCCAAGATGAAGGATGGCGAAGTACTTTTGCTTGAAAACATACGGTTTGATAGACGAGAGGAAGACAATGCCCCTTCTCTGGCTACAGCGCTTGGCTCGATTGCAGACATTTACGTTAATGATGCGTTCTCGGTTTCGCACAGAGCACATACATCACTTGATGCGATTACGTCTGAGCTTCCAGCGTATGCAGGGCCGCTGCTTGCAAACGAGGTAGCCACGCTTAGCAAGCTTGATAACAATGTAAAGCATCCGTTTGTACTGGTGATGGGTGGTTTGAAGATGAATACGAAACTTCCGGTGATAAAGCGGTTTGCAAAAGAGGTGGATCATGTCTTGATCGGGGGAGCGCTTGCAGCAACGTTTTTTGCAGCGCAGGGCATGGAGGTTGGTAAGTCTGTGTTTGATGATACTGCTGTCGAGATTGCGGGCAAAGAGCTTGCGCTTATGCGAAATAAGTTTGTGCTTCCAATTGATGTTGTGGTTGCAAGTAGTATGCGCAAAGATGCGCGTCATCGCGTGTGTCTTGCAACAGAGATTACGAAGAAGGATAGAATTGTTGATATTGGACCTGAGACGATTAAGCGTTATCAGGAGGTGATAGGTCTTGCAAAGACAATCGTGTGGAATGGTCCACTTGGTTACTGCGAGGTCAGTGCGTTTTGTACTGGAACGCGCGAGATTGCAAAAGCGATTGCAGATCGTACTGGAAAGGCTATGAGTATTGTTGGTGGGGGAGATACTGTTCCTGTGCTTGAGAGTTTGGGGGTTGCAGATAAATTTTCATTATTATCAACCGGTGGAGGAGCTATGCTCGATTTTCTTGGTGGCAAGCCACTTCCTGGTGTTGAAGCTTTGCGTATATAAACTTTTTTATGAATATTGAATCCATTCACGCTCACGAGATCCTTGATTCACGTGGGAATCCAACTTTGAACGTTAGTGTGCTTTTGAAAAATGGTGTTACTGGTAGCGCATCTGTTCCTAGTGGGGCATCTACTGGAATTCATGAGGCGCTTGAGCTTCGTGATGGAGATAAAAAGCGTTATCACGGCAAAGGTGTGCTTAAGGCCGTTCGTAATGTGAATACAAAGATCCGAAAGGAACTTACTGGCATTAAAGTAACTCGTCAGCGGGAGATCGATGACATTATGATTTGCCTAGATGGCACAGCAAACAAGTCAAAGCTTGGGGCAAATGCAATCCTTGGTGTTTCACTTGCGTGTGCACATGCAGGTGCAAAGCTCAAGAAAAAGCCTCTTTTTGAGTATATTCGACAGGTTTACGATTTGCCATTTGAAAACTATCGCATGCCGATTCCGACCATGAACGTGCTTAATGGCGGAGCGCATGCTGGATGGATTTTGGATTTTCAGGAGTTCATGATTGTGCCAACGCAACGAAAGTTCAAAGAGCGTGTGCGATGTGGAGCAGAGATTTTTCATGAGCTTGGTGGGCTTATTAAAAAGATGGGGCAAGTCACGCTCAAGGGGGACGAAGGTGGGTATGCAGTGCCGCTTAAAAAGAATGAGGATGCATTCAAGCTCATCATGAAAGCGATTAAGGCTGCTGGGTATGTGCCTGGCAAAAATGTTTTTTTGGCAATGGACCCAGCGGTGAGCGAGGTGTATGACGAGAAGACGAAGAAGTACAAGCTTCGTGTGGATAAAAAGAACATGACAAGCGCGCAGATGATTGCAATGTGGGAGCGATGGGTGAAAAAGTATCCAATTATTTCGCTTGAGGATGGTCTTGATCAAGATGATTGGGAAGGTTGGGTTGAGCTGACAAAGAAGCTTGGAAAGAAAACGGTTTTGGTTGGTGATGACTTTTTTGTGACAAATACAGATCGGCTTGAAAAGGGGATTGAGATGGGGGCAGCGAATGCAATCTTGATTAAGGTAAACCAGATCGGTACGCTCACTGAGGCAATTGATGCCATTATGCTTGCAAAGCAATATGGCTATAAGATTTCTGTTTCGCATCGTTCTGGTGAGACATGTGACACAACGATTGCGGATCTGGCTGTTGCTGTAAATGCTGATTATATTAAGACAGGTTCACTCTCGCGCTCAGAGCGACTGGCAAAATACAATCGACTTATTGAAATAGAGGAGGAAATTTCATAATTATGACTGAAACTCCAAATTTGATTCCACAAGCAGACGGTGTGAAGAAACCCACCGTTCTTGTGATTATTGATGGATTTGGTGTTGCGCCTGCTGGGGATGGGAATGCAATTCAGCAAGCGAGCACACCGAACTTTGATCGATTTGTCCGTTCCTATCCTGCCATGACGATTCGTGCGGCTGGAGAAGAGGTTGGGCTTTCTTGGGGAGAGATGGGTAATAGCGAGGTTGGACATCTTGGCATTGGTGCTGGGCGAGTTTATTATCAAATGTTTCCACGTATTAATCGTGATATTGTTGCAGGTGACTTTTTTCAAAATCAATCACTTATTCATGCAATGGAGCATGCGAAGTATTACAAGAGTCGATTGCATTTGATTGGGATGGTAAGTAAGGGGAGAGTGCATTCGATGGATGAACATTGTGTTGCCTTGCTTGAGATGGCTAAGCAGCAGGGTGTAAGTGACGTGCTTATTCAAGCTGTGCTTGATGGACGCGATACTGTTTATAACGCCGGTATTGATTTTATTACAGATCTTCAAAGTAAGATTGGTGAGATTGGAATCGGGAAGATTGCTTCGCTCTCAGGTCGTTTTTATGCCATGGATCGCGACAATCGTTGGGATCGAACAGGGAAGGCATATAACGCGATGGTGCTTGGGCAAGGTGAGGTTGCAACAGATCCTCTTGAGGCTATTCGCGCTTCATACAAACAGGAAGTGTATGACGAAGAGTTTGTGCCAGTGGTGATGACTGAGAACGGACAGCCGGTCGGAACGGTTCAGGATAATGATGCTGTTATCTTTTTTAACTTTCGTCCAGATCGCATGAGGCAGCTTACAAAAGCGTTTGTGATGCCGGAGTTTGGTGGGTTTGAACGGCAGAAATTACAGAATATTTTTCCTGTGACCATGGCCGAGTATGAGAAGGGGTTGCCGGTTGAGGTTGCTTATCCTCCAACAGTAGTCGAGCAGCCGCTCGCTCAAGTTCTTTCAGAAGCAGGGAAAACGCAACTTCATATTGCTGAGACTGAGAAGTATGCTCATGTCACGTTCTTTTTGAATGGGACAACTGAGGAGCCGTTTGTTGGTGAGGATCGTGTCATCATTCCTTCGCCAAAAGTAGCAACATACGATCAAGCTCCAGAGATGAGCGCAAAGCTTGTGGCTGATCGAGTGCTTAAAGAGCTTGGGGAGAATAAGTACGATTTTATTGTGATGAACTTTGCAAATCCTGACATGGTTGGACACACTGGCGACTTTGAAGCAACCAAGAAGGGGATTGAGACGGTTGATGGGTGTATTGGCAAGATTGCTGAGGCAGTGCTTGCGCGAAATGGAACCATGCTCATTACTGCAGATCATGGAAACGCAGAGGAGCTTAAGAATTTGCGAACAGGTGATATCAATAAGGAGCATGCGACTAATCCTGTTCCGTTTGTGATTATTAGTAATCAGTTTCAGGGGCAGCCGTCGATTTCAGGAGAAGTGCCTGAGGGAGATCTTTCGCTTATGCCTCCTGTGGGGATGCTTGCGGATGTTGCACCGACCGTGCTTCAGATCATGGGGGTTGCACAGCCGCCTGAGATGACGGGGATGCCGCTTTTGTAGTTTATCGGGAGGTTGTCAGAGTTGCTTGTTGGCAAACTTTTCGTCAGTCGCTGTGAAGCGAGCTGACGAGAAAGTTTACGCAACAAGCTTTGAGGGGGCGGTGGTTAACAAAAGGCTGTTGGGGGAGAAGTAAGGTTTTTACATGATTACGTTGAAGATGATAATTAGTACGCTTGAGAAATTGCGGGGGATTTGGGTGAATCCTGGGGGGATGGAGATTGGGAATGCTTATCAGAATTTGGTTGGAGTGCTTTTGAGTGCACGGACTCGGGATGAGCAGGTGCTCAAACTGCTCCCTGATTTTTTTCAGGCCTATCCGACACCTGTGGAACTTGCAAAGGCGAGCGAGAAGGAGATTGAAAGTAAGATCAATACGATTGGGATGTTTCGGCAAAAGGCAAAGAGCCTTAGGAAGATGGCGGTTCGTGTGGTGGAAGTTTTTGATGGGGAGATTCCTCAGACTATGGATGAGCTTACTTCGCTTGCTGGGGTGGGGAGGAAGACAGCGAGTGTTGTGATGGTGGCGTCGTTTGGTCTACCGGCGATTGCGGTTGATACGCATGTGCATCGGGTTACGAATCGACTTGGTTGGGTGAAGACGGATACGCCAGAGAAGACTGAGCAGGCTTTGCTTGGGATCGTTGAGAAGAAGTGGATGCCGGTTGTGAATCGTGTGTTTGTAAAGCATGGGCGGTATGTGTGCATTCGAAAGCCACGTTGCTGGGCATGTCCGATTAAAGATCAATGCGTGTTTAAACAAAAGAATCTTGATAGGCCGAAGGATGCTGAGAAGATTCTTGCTGATATTGAAGAGCGAGAGAGCAAACTTGAAGCTCTTCGCAAGCAAGCTGTATGAAGCTTTCAAAAGACGAACAAATTTCTCGATGTGTTTTTGAGAAGACAAAGAAGTCTTGGGTGCTAAGGCATGCTGGAGTATTTTTTGCTGATGATCTTATCTGGCTTTTAGTTGGAATAGTTCTTGGGGTTATTGTTTTTGGAGAGCAGTTTGTTATTTCTGGTGCTGATAGGTGGATGTTTGTTGTTTTTACAACAGCATTATTTTTTTCATGGTTTTTGACAGCTATTGTTGCACGCGTTGTTCGGCGTAGGCGACCCTATGATTCACAAGATTACAACCCGATTATCAAACCTTTCATTGAGACCTCGTCGTTTCCATCATCACACGCAACATTTTCATTTGCGATGTTCGGTTTCGTTTTAGCAGCAAGTATTCACGAGCTTTTTTGGCTCTTTTTTGTTGGAGTATTGCTTGTCTCGTTTGGTCGCGTTATGGTGGGGGTACATCGGTTTTCTGAGATTGTTGTTGGGGCTGCTATTGGTTTGACGGCAGGTTATTGTTTCACAAGATTATTTATTTGGTTTTTGCCAATGTTATGAGTGAAGAGATTATTGTTACAGTTTCCGGGGGTTTTGATCCGATTCATGTCGGACATATCCGAATGATTCAGGAGGCTGCAAAGCTTGGAGACAAGCTTGTGGTGATTATGAACAACGACAATTGGCTTAAGACAAAAAAAGGTCATGCGTTCATGCCAGAGGATCAACGCAAGGAGATTATTGAAGCAATAGCAGGTGTGCATGAGGTGGTGCTTACAAAGCATGAGCTTGGTTGTGATGATATAAGTGTGTGTGAAGCACTACGAGAGATCGAGCCGCATGTGTTTGCAAATGGAGGAGATCGTTTTGCTGATAATATTCCTGAGGCGATTTTGGCAAAAGAGATGGGTATTGAAACGGTGTTTAATGTCGGGCGTGGAGGAAAGATGCAGTCAAGTTCGTGGCTGACCGCAGAAGATCGCGCGGACCGTGATTGTTTTTGTGAGTCAGGAGAAAAGTATATTAATTGTCATGGGAAGTAGTATGTTGAAGTTTATTGGTTTACTTGGAGGAATCATTGTCGTCGTTGGTTTTTTCCTCGGCGGGTCGTTTGTTTGGGATGTGTTCCTAGCAAGCCCAGAAGATGGAGTGGAGGCTGTTGAGATTGTGATTGAGCCTGGGGCATCTGTTTCTGATATTTCAGATCAGCTTGCTGAGGCAGGGGTGATCTCGAGTGATTTTTTCTTTCAGCTCTATGTAGCCATGTCTGATCAACAGATGAGTTTGCAGGCCGGAACGTTTTCTCTTGTGCCTGGAACAGCTCTTCGTGAGCTTGTTGTTGATCTGACGAGTGCTGAAGCTTCTGAGACGCAGGTCACGATTCCAGAAGGGTTTACGCTCGATCAAGTTCAAGAAGTGGTAGTTGAGAGTTTTGAAAGCGTGACAGCAGATGATTGGGAGGATGTGACAGGGGAGAATGGAAAGTTGCTTATGACATCGACCAAGCTGCTTGATTCGATTCCGACTGGGCAGGGGCTTGAGGGGTATCTTTTTCCTGATACCTATCGATTCCGTACAGATGCTGACGCTCAGACGGTTGCTGATACTATGGTGCTGACGCTTGAGCGTCGTTTGGCAGAGAATGAGATTGTAGTTCCTGAAGATGGTATTTTGGAAAATGGTATGAGCATGCATGACCTCATCACGCTCGCATCGGTTGTTGAGCGTGAGGTTCAGTCTGTTGAAGATATGGCAGTTGTAGCTGGGATCTTCCTTAATCGCATGGACATTGGCATGGCGCTTCAGGCGTGCTCGACTGTGAACTACGTTACAGGGAAGAATGATCCAGCTGTGACGCTTGAGGACAGTCAGATCGATTCTCCGTACAACACGTATCAGAATCTAGGTTTGCCTCCAGGGCCTATTTCGAATCCTGGAATGAATGCGATTATGGCTGTGCTTGATCCGCAAGACTCGTCGTATGTGTATTTTCTTTCTACAAAAGAGGGAGAAACAGTTTTTGCTTCAACATATGATGAGCATATTGCGAATAAGTATAAGTATTTGAAGTAGTAGTTTTTAGTGATTAACAGCAGAAAATGAGAAAGCAGCATTGACAAAATGCTGCTTTTTGTTTATTTTGCGGACTCAGATACATTTCTGAATTGAGGTGAAACAGTGCAACGATCTGAAGAACCTCGGGTCAAATGGCCCGATCCATGGGAGCCGGTCTACGTTACCAGGTCTCTCACGCTCGCTCGCGATGGGCACAAGCCCCTTGTGATCTGCGACATCACACTCGTCGTTCTGGTCAATCGTTGCCTGTACCTCGTGGCAGAGGATGGGCATGGACTGCGCGCCGGCCAGGTGCTTGCGCGTAATCTGGATCTGACCACGCGTCGAGGAGGGTCAATCGACAATCCTGAGACCGAACAGTTCATTCGATTCGAGACGCTCAACACGGCTCGCCGTGGAGTGTCCAAGATCGATCCTGGACAAGGTATCGAGCAGGCCGATCTCAATCGTTGGCTTGTAGACCTGGACTGGATGGTGCGTACGTCCTGGACGCTTCATCTGGGCGATGAGCAGGACAAAGCGCAGTATGTTGCTCGTGCTGAGAATGCTGCAGCAGCTCGGGGACGTGTGCGAAGCAAGAAGAAAGTGGAGGCGGTTGGGTACACCTCTCAAGCTAGTTCTCCCATCGATTCTACTGGGCGTCCCAACACCGGTCGGCTTCCACTTGTCTGCTTTGCGGGTGAGAGACGGCTTCACGATCGTGTCCAGCAGATGAGAGGGATTGGTCGGCGAATGAGTTGGCGCGAGTTGGTGCTGATGCATTACATCGACCGACTTCGCGAGATCGTGGTCCAGGTCAGGCGTGATGCTGAGCAGCGATGGAAGTCTGGGCCAATTGCTGGTCCCGAGCGCAGACCAAGCAGACTCCTGCAAGAAGCTACGCGTATGCGCTATGAGGCAGGTCAGCTTCGTAAGCTAGTTGGCAGACCGTTTGATCGCAACTTCCTCAACGTGGCAATCGATCTGGAAGATGCAGCGGATCAGATGCAGGAAGCAGCGGCCAAGCGAGATTCGTCTTTGATCGAACAGGTCAAGGCGACGCTCCGCAAGATTTTCCGCTCATCACAGCTCCTTGTCTTTCACTGGGATCTGGAAGAGCTTCTGGTTTCGATCTCGACACATCGAGTGTCTGGACAGGAGCTCGAACCTCAGCAGAGGCGCCTGTGGTACAACGAGGTCGAGCGGATTCACAGGATGCTTCAGAAAAACGAGAGCACAACCAACGAGTCCTGGGAAAAGGGATATCGTCGCAAGGTTCTGCCTCGCGTGATAGGTTCACTTCATCTGACCAAGTTGCATCTGGCACAAAAAAGGCTGGACCTTGGTCGGGCATACGAGCATCTCAAGGATGCTGTTGCTCCGCTCTAGAACTACGGACCGGGTCTTCGGACTCGGTTTTTCTATTTACTCTACCTTCGCCTTTAGAAGGATTCGATTTATAGGGGCTTGCTGCGGGGGTGTAGGAGGCCACGAGGTATCCATTTCAAACACATAGGGACGGTTTTGAAATGGATACCTCGAACGGCCTTTTGGCGTCCTGATCGGTTTTTGTCTCTGATAGGAGGGGGTTATGGTGTCACGACGTTTCAGGGCATCGAGCCCTTCACGTCGCCATCTCTCCCGCCTTTGGCGGGACCCCGCCTAGCGACATGGCGGGGCACGCGGGGTGAGTGTGATACAATGTGGCGGCTATGAAAGAGTTTATTTTGAAGGATGATTTTGACCTTTCAAAGGCCAATATCGACTATAAAAAGGAGTTAAATCAGGAGCAGCTTGAGGTTGTTTTGAATGCTGAGGGGCCTTGTTTGGTCCTGGCTGGTGCTGGCTCTGGAAAGACGCGCACGATTACGTATCGTGTGGCGTTTTTGCTTGAGCGGGGGGTTGCGCCTGAGAACATTCTTTTGGTGACGTTTACGAACAAGGCATCAAAGGAGATGCTTTCTCGTGTTGAAATGCTCTTGGGTCGATACCCAACTGGGCTTTGGGGTGGAACGTTTCACTCGATTGCAAACAGGCTTTTGAGGATTTATGCAGATCAGGTTGGTCACACGTCGAACTTCACCATTTTAGATTCGGAGGATTCTAAGGCTCTTGTGAAGGTGTGTGTGAAGGAATTGAACATTGATACAAGTGGAAAGCGCTTTCCATCGCCTGCGAAGCTTCATTCAATGATTAGTTATGCTCGCAACTCTCGTCGCACTATTTTGGATGTGATTGAAAGTAAATATCCAAGCTTCATTGAACTTGCTCCTGTGATCTCTCGTGTTGCAGAGATGTATGGTGCACGAAAGCAGGCAGCAGATGCGATGGATTTTGACGATCTTCTTTTGAAGCTCAGTGAGTTGCTTGCTCAGCGCCCAATGATTTGTGAAAAGCTTGCTCAGCAGTTTGAGTATGTTTTGGTGGATGAGTATCAGGATACGAATGTGATTCAGGCTGAGATCATCAGGCAGCTTTCTGGCACGCACAGGAATCTGCTTGTGGTGGGGGATGATGCACAATCGATTTATTCGTTTCGCGCTGCAGAGATTAGAAATATTCTTGGGTTTCCACAAACATACGATGGGACAAAGACGTTTAAACTTACATCAAACTATCGGTCGAGCCCGGAGATTCTTGCGGTGGCTAATGCTTCTATTGAGCGTAACAGGGAGCAGTTTAAGAAAGAGCTTGAAGCCATGCGTTCATCGCTTGAGCGGCCAAGCTTGATACCAGCTGGGAATCAACAGCAAGAAGCGCAGTACATTGCTCAGCGTATCTTGGAGCTTAGAGAAGAGGGTGTTTCGCTTACGGAGATGGCTGTTTTGTTCCGTGCTGCGTTTCATTCGCAAGCGCTTGAGTTCGAACTTATGAAGCGTGATATTCCGTATGAGTATCGTGGAGGGCTCAAGTTTTTTGAAAGGGCACATGTGAAGGATGTTGTTTCGCATCTTCGCATCAAGCTAAATCCAAAGGATGAGATTGCTTGGATGAGGATTCTTGGGTTGCAAGCGGGGATTGGACTTGTGACAGCACAGAAGATTGCAAAGCAGCTGCAGTCGTTTGGATCTTTGGATGAGATCGTTAGGTCTGAGATCAAGATTCCAAAGAGAGGACAAACAGGATGGAGTTCACTCCTTCGTACTTTGAAGAAGATGGCTGTAGAGGAGTTTCCGTCAGATCTCATTCGCAGTGTGACCGCTGGGGATTACAGAGATTATTTGGAGGCTGAGTATCCAGATTTTATGGATCGACTAGAAGATCTTGAGCAGTTTTCGCTTTTTGCAGATGGATATAAAGACCTTAAGAAGTTTCTGGATGAAGTGTCTCTCACTGCAGAGTATGGAGCTGTGCGTGAGAAGGAGGGTGTGTATGACGAGGAGAAGATGGTGCTGTCGACCATCCATCAGGCCAAGGGGCTTGAGTGGGATGCTGTATTTGTGATTAATTTGGTTGAAGGAAAGTTTCCAAATGCTCGAGCGCTTGATGAGGATGGTGGGCTTGAGGAAGAGAGAAGGCTTTTTTACGTGGCTACAACGCGTGCGCGAAAGCAACTGCATTGCTCTTATCCGATTACAGGTGGGTATGATACGCTGATGATAAGCCAGCCATCGATGTTTTTGCAGGAGCTTCCTGATGATTTGTTTGAAGAGGTGCGTCTTAAGCGATCTGCGCCTGTTCGATCAAGTTGGGATGATGATACGCCTACGATTGTGCTCGATGAGATGGGGGAGCGCAAAGAAACAGATGTTAAGGGGTTGAGTTTCTTGCGTGACGTTGATGATTTATAAAATTGATTTTTTCTGTGAGTGTTTGGGGCGGCCACGAGACATTCATTTAAAAAACTGTCGCTGATGAGTTTTTTAAATGAATGTCTCGAACAGCCGTTTGGCGTCTCCTGCCTAAAGGCCGGACCCGGCTCCGCCGGGCTGGACCATTGGGTGGGGTGGTGGGGTCACGACCTTACGGGCCATTGAGGCCCTTAGGTCGCTTTCAAAGATTTGATATGCAATACGATAAAGTTAGGACATCTAAGAGGAGGATAAAGTGGACATCGGCTGTTGGGACTGGTGTGGTGGTTGTGGTTTTGTTTTTTGTGTTTGTGTTTGCTGTTGTGTGGTTTAGGGCTCCAAAAGAAGAAGTACAGAATGAGTTTTTTGATTCGATTGCGCATGTGCTTACTCCGGATCCGATTTCTCAGGCTGTGATTAGTGGGATTGATATTCACAGCAAAGAAGCCACTTTGCGGTGGGTGAATACAGGGGAGCTTCTTGGTGAGGCAGAGCGGGGGATCAAAGATGAGAAGTATTATTTGGATGCAAAGCTTGATTTGCCTTTGATTGATCGAGAGGTGCATTACTATCAGGTGTGGCTTGTGCGGCAGCTTCCTTATGATTATTTTTCTGTGGGAGAGATGGTGACGAATGAGGATGAGGAGTTTGTGCTTGAGTGGGAAGCGCCAGATGATGAGGATTATTTTGACTACACGCAGATTGTGATTACTGTAAATCAATATGAAGGCTCTCCAGATCCAGGAGAACATCTGGTGGAGGGAGAGTTTGGAGAGGGGTAATAAGAAGTTGGTAAATTTAAGAAATTGAAAAGCGCTCGACCGAAGTCGAGCGCGTTTTTTTACACCCTGGAGGCGTGGAGCAAGCAGGGGATCATGGTCATACCGGCCTCGATGGCGCCGAAGTAGCGGTGCCTTCCGTTGCCGAGGATCCTGTAGGCCATCGCGCTGTCCGTGGGACAGGCGACGACGTCGATGGGATGAACATCGCGATCGCATTCGAAAGCGATCCGGTGCTTTTCCACCTTGCTGCGAGCGATCTTCTTGATCTGCTTGGGGGAGACCTTAATCTCCTCGATAAGCAACCAACACAGTTGTGCCATGACAGACTCCTTTAACGGACTGTCATGATGCACCTCCTTTTTTTAGGGTGGCCTGTCGGAGCAGGGATACGTGCGTTCTCAGGTTTCTGAGGTGTGCAATCGTATCAATAAATTAGGGCTTTGTCAAGATATAGAGGTTAAACTAGGTGATCGAAATGGAAGCCGCTGGACCTGGCTTTGAATGTGACAGGTATGGTTGAGGCTCGTTTCCAGACTCCAGCACCATAGCGTTCTTGGAGGGTGTCGAGCGCGTAGAGAGCAGATCGCATTTTGCGATCTTTTTGAAATAGAGATTGTTGTGCTGGTTCTGTGCACAGGTTTGATACAGAAAGTCCTATGAGACGAATGGGTTCTGAGTTTGTGTTGAGAAGGCTTTTGCGAATAACGGACCATGTCATTGTGAAGAGTTTGAGACCATCGGAGACGGGTTCTTTGAAGGCATGTTGTTTGGCTACGCTGGTGAAGTCACCGAATCGAACGATGGCTGTGATTCGTTTTGCTGCAAAACCATCGCGACGCATCCGCCAGCCAACCTTGTCAGCGAGTCCAAGGAGGTAACGCTTGATGACGAGTGGGTCGTGGGTGTCGCTTGGGAGTGTGTAGGAGTGCCCGTAGGATTTTGGTGTTGCAGCATAATCGGCAACTCCCCTTAATCCCCCTCCCGCGAAGCCCGACCCGGCTCTGCCGGGCTTGGAAAGGGGGGAGATGATGACTGAGGAGTCTCGTCCATGTGCGGCTTCATGCAGCCAAGATCCGTAGCGTTTGAACTCTGATTGCAAATTGTCTAGCGGGAATTCGCGGAGTTGTTTAAATGTCTCAATGCCGAGCTGGTTTAGTCTGTATTTAATGTGCCCTCCGATGCCGCATAGGTCGTCTAATTCTGAACTGTCGAGAAGTGCGATGAGATCGTCTGGTTGAGCGACGGTGAGTCCGTTGGGTTTTACTTTTTCAGAAGCAAGCTTGGCCATGAGTTTGTTAGGCGCAATCCCAATTGAGGCAGTGATGCGTTCTCCGCATTCTTCGCGGAGCCTCTGTCTGATAGCTTGGGCTATAAAAGTGGCGGCGAAGTAGTCACCAGCCTCTTCTGTGATATCTAGAAAGCTTTCGTCTACGCTAAAGACTTCTACGTTGGGAGTGAACTCGTGGAAGATGCGATTGAAGCGCTCAGTGATCTCTGAGTATTTGTGTGGGTCTCCTGGCCAGAGGATGAGCGATGGGCAGATTTTCTTTGCCTCCCAGGTGGACATGGCAGTTTTTACTCCAAGAGCTTTTGCTTCAATGGATGCTGTTGTGATTACAGAGCGAGGTGGAACAGTGGTTTGAGTAGGTTTAGAAGTATCAGAATCATCCCAGCTTTTAGTTGGGTGTTTACCAATGATGCCAATTGCTTTGCCTCGCAGGAATGGATTGGCCTGTTGCTCGACAGAGGCAAAGTAGCTGTTCATGTCTATGTGAAGGATGATGCGGTTCACAGATTTTTGGGTAAAAAAAATCAAGGATGTCAAAATCCTGCCTGCATTTAGTCTGTTTTTTGACGATTTATATGTTGTCTGGCAACCTTCTTGTTAAGGAGGAACAAGTCATAATGTTTGATATCAACCGTTTCAAGTTGCATGAGCAGATCAGCTCGTCTGATGTGACTGAGATCATTGCGTTTCTTAACGTGTGCGGCAGTGACTTGCTGCAGTCAGGTCTTATCACTTACAGGCGAGATTCAGATTGGATCTCTCGTTGGACAAACAAACAGATGACCAGGGTAGCTCTGATTCGAGAGCGTGCGACAGGTCGCATTGTTGCTGTTGCATCGATGAATCTGGTATACACCTGGCGAAAAGGTATTGGAACTATTGGTTATGTTCTTTCAGATCCTGGTTGTCGAGGACAGGGTCTTGGACGAGCTGTGGTTCTTGAGCTCATTCGTCAGTCGCAAGAAACAGTGATTCCCGCGCTTGATCGGATTGAGCTTGTGAGTGAACCTCACCGAACAGCTGCTCGAGCGCTCTACGAGTCGATCGGCTTCAAACTTCGCGTGGGTTCAGATCGTGATTACTATCTGAACCTGAGTGAGTACGACGAACACCCTTTGGTTGCATAACCAACAGGGTGTTTTCTATTTAGCCGTCTGCGTAGAGTTCGACTAGGCGCCATTCGAGGGATTCTGAATCTAGTTTGAGTTTAAAGTAATTGCTTAGATCTGAGACTGAGAAGTAGAAGACGCGTTTTTGGCCTTCGCGTGCGGAGTGTACGAGATTTACAGTTTCGATTTTGTAATCCTTTTGGTTCCAGCGTATGGCATGGGGTATGACACGGTTGTCTTTAAACGATGCCATTACATCGATTGGGTCATTGAGAACTTCATGCATAAATTTTTGCGCGGTCAAGAACGCTTCTTACAGCTTGCTTGGCGCGGCGTCGGCTAGCTCGAATGCGTAGAGAGCGGAGCCCCTTGGAAAGTTTTTGATCCCGTTTGTAAGGAAGGAACGAGAGCGTGATGGCGCTGTAGCGCAGTGTTGCGGTAGACATAGGACAAGCATGTTAGTTTTATTCTTGATTCGGGATCAAGGGCTAAGCCGCGAGTGAAGATTCACGCCTTGAAATCTCTCACACCCAGGGAGAGGTAACTTGCGTGGCCCTAGAACTCGTAGCCCAGTCTTTGATTCAGAACCTATTTATTGATCAGGTCTAGGAAAAGATCAGGAAGCAGTGTCCGGTTTGCCAGGGCGCCCGCAGGCGATGTGGCTTGCTTCCCGATCCCTCCTTACGTTACAATTTAAAAGCTGCCATTCGCAGACGGGTTCGCCCCGTATGCGTTACTTGGTAGTCTTGTGAAAAGCATCGTATTTTGTCTTGCCGGACAGCGATGCTTTTTGATTTGGACTCAGTGCATGATCCCGTTTGCACTCAATCCAAATGGTTTAGCTACACAGGTTGGAATTTGCGAATGACAGCTCTGACAACTCCTTGGATGATGCAGTCTTGGACGTAGATCGGATCCATGGTGCTGTTTGCTGGTTGAAGCCTGATGCGATTTCGTTCTCTGTAGAATCGTTTCAGTGTGGCATAGGCATTGTCGAGTAGGGCAACCACTACAGCACCGTTAGCAGGGGATGGGTTGCGTTCGATGACAACATAGTCGCCATCTAGAATTCCGTCCTCGATCATTGAGCGTCCTTTGACGCGGAGCACAAATGAGTTTGCTCCATCGAGTACAAAGTCTGCAGGCACAGCCATTGTCTCGTTGTCTTCAACGGCTTCAATTGGTTCACCGGCTGTAATGACTCCAATGAATGGGAGTGAGATTGAGCCACCAATGTTTGTTTCACTGCCTACGAGTTCGATTGAGCGAGCTTCGCCTTCGCCTCCAGTATTGAGCACACCTTTTTCAACGAGGGCTTGGACATGTCCGTGAACGGTGGCAGTAGAGGAGAGGCCGAAGTGGTCAGCGATCTCTCTGTAGGATGGAGCGTAGCCAACCTCGTCGATGTGAGACCGGATGTGCTCCAGAACTTCTGACTGTTTTTTTGTAAGAGGAGGCATAGGGTTAACGTTAGTTGTTCGTGTTTTGTTCGTATCTACAATGTAACCGAACAAAAACCGAACGTCAAGGGTGGGGTGGGGATAAGTGAGGGGGGTGAGAATATCCAGGTCTTGCTGCGGGGGTTTGTGTGGCCAGCAACACTTCTCTTCAAAAAAACAACTCAAAGTTTTTTTGAGAGAGAAGTGTCGCAATGGCCTTTGGTGTCTGGAACCATGGGGAGGGGTGGTGGGGATCGCGACGTTTCAGGGCATCGAGCCCTTCACGTCGCCGTCTCCACGGGGGATTTGGTTTCGGAACTACTAACTACCAGCTACTAGCTACTTCCCCCAATCAGAAAACCGAGCCTGGGGCTCGGTTGCGTTATTCTGGCCGGATGGCTAGGACGTCGGTGATGTGCCAGAGGCGGGTGGTGCCACATTGGCCTTCGGAGAGGTCTTGGTCGGTGTGGGCCCTGTGTGTTCTCCATCGAGGCAGGGCGCCCAGGATGTCTGTGGGCTTGTAGAGCGAGAGGATCCTGTCTTCCATGCCTGTGACAGGCTCTGGGTGCTTGCAGAACGTACGGATCGCCATCCATCCTCCTGGGTGCACGTGTGCGGCTAGGCAGGGGAGGAGGTGTTCGAGTACGTACTCGCGATCGAGGAAATGGATCAGGTTGAAGCTCATGATGAAGTCGAAACGCACGAAGGGATCGATTTGCTTGATCCAGTCTTCGATTCGCATCTGGACCCACTCGACTCCCTCTCTTAGATCATCGGGGGCAGGGAGTACGTCCACTGCGGTCATGAGCGCACCTCGGTCAGCAAGTACTCTTGCCCAGCGTGCGTTACCGGCTCCCAGGTCTGCTCCGATCATGTTTGGTTCGACTTTGATCAGGCAGTGTGAGCGGAAAATGTGACAGTCTCGTCCCATCGTTTCCTCCTAACGAGGAAGGAATTTAGCAAGCTTGTCTGGTTTCGTCAATAAGAAAGACTCGCCTGCGTAGCGAGTCGGTTGGTCTAGGCTCGGAGCGGGTTGGGCTTGCCGAGCTTGGCGTAGATTGGATCGAGGAGGGCGCACTGAGTATCGTGTAGATCTTCAGCGAGCTTTTCGTAAGGCCCCCAGTTGCCTCGGACGTAGCTCTCGAACTCGAGGAACTCAGAGGGGAGTCTTCGGTCCTTGAACCAGGGTCCGAGGAGGAGCCTGATCTTGAGGCAGTGCTCTTTCACGGAAAGGTTTCTTTTGTAGATCTCTTCAAGCTCATCACCGCGAGCGAAGAGTCTCTGTGCTTCCTCGGTGTCGATGATCTTGGCGACGGCGGGGTCGGTTGGTTTCCTGATGCCGAACACGAGCCCCATGATTGTTGCGAAGACGAGACTGCTCATGATCGGGAAGATCGGTGAGAGGTCTACTCTCTCTGGGGTAGAGATAGTGACAGTCATCAATACGATTGACGTCACTCCTCCGACGATGGAGAAGACACCCAGGATGATCCACCAGAATTTGTCCTGTGACAGCTGGCGTGCTTCAACCTTGGTGTGGTAGCGGGGGCCTTTGCGGTCCATGGCCACTCCTTGAGAAAGAGGCCCCAGCATCTCATCATAATCATTGTTTTGAGTCAATTGTTAATCACAACACTGTCATCTCGACTAAGGCCAAAGGCCGCGTGGAGAGATCTCGAAAATGCGAGATCCCTCGGCTTCGCTCGGTATGACAATGGTGAAGAAAGTGAGGATTGATTGTCTTTCGATTTTTTGCTACCGTGCCTGCGTTATGGCACTTCTTAAAACAGTTGAATCCGTCACTCAGGGGCATCCTGACAAGGTCTGCGACCAGATTGCTGATGCAATCGTGGATGAGTTTTTGCGTCGCGATAAACATGCTCGTGTGGATATTAATGTACTTGGTTCGCATGGCATGATGATGATTGGGGGAGAGGTGAACTCAAAGTCAGATTTTGATATTGGGGCACTTGCTCAGAAGGTTTATCATGAGATTGGGTATCAAGATGATTTGGAAGTGTTTGTAAATATCGAGAATCAATCAGAGGAAATGCAGCTTGCTAAAAATGGTGCGAGCGATACGGTTGTGATCAATGGGTATGCGACGCGAGAGACACGTGAGCTTATGCCTCGGCCGGTTGTGTATGCGCATGCGCTTGCTCGACGACTCGATGATCTTCGTAGAACTGATCCATCGTTTGGTTGGCTTAAGCCTGATGGGAAGGTGCAGATCATGATGGAGCGAGACAAAGTAAAAGGTGTGACTGTGCTTGCGTCGCATCAGGTGAGTATAAAAGATAAGGAAGTGCAGACTGCGCTTCTTGAGCGTTTGATTATGCCGGTGGTTGGTGAAGAGGGAGTGAAGGTGTTTATCAATCCGATTGGATCATTTACAACATGCGGGTTTCGCGCGGATGCTGGGGCGAGTGGGCGTAAGCAGGCGGTTGATACGTATGGTGGGCTTATTCCGCATGGGGATAGTGCGTTTTCTGGAAAGGATCCTGGGCGTGAGTCTCGAGCGGGGGCGTACATGGCGCGTTATGCAGCGCGGTATATTGTAGAGCAAGAGCTTGCATCAGCTGCGCTTGTGAATGTTGTGTATATCATCGGCAAGTCAGAGCCTGTGTATGTGCAGGCGGTTGGAACTGGTGTGAAGTCGCGGGGGGCAAAGATGGATCTGACGAATCTTGTGAAAGAGAAGTTTGATTTTAGACTGGAGGCGATTGTTGAACGGCTTCATTTGGATATGCCGATTTATCGGGGGACGGCTGTGTATGGGCATTTTGGGCGAGAGGGGTTGCCTTGGGAGGAGACGTTTAAAGAATAGCTTTTTGAAAATCGCGATTGTTGTCGCGGTTTTTTGATTTGCTTTTCCTTTTGCCTTCGCCTTTAATTGGATTCGGTTTCGGGGCTTGCTGTGAGTGTTTTGGGGCCGCAAGGTACTGTGTGAGCATTTCCCGAGGCGGAGCCGGGTCGTCACGCAGATTTAGACGACCACCACCTCGGGAAATGCTCACACAGTATCTTGAACGGCCTTTGGCGTCTGGGGCGATTGGGTGGGGTGGTGGTATTACGACCTTGCGGGCCGTTGAGGCCCTTAGGTCGCCGTCTCCACGGGGGATTTGGTTGCTCTGTGCTATAATTTGTTTATATGGCTAGGGGGAAGAAGAAAACTCAGGAGGTGTATTGGCTCATCGCGATTGTCGTCGCGGTGGTTTTTGTTGGTAGTTTATTTGCGGTGTTTACGAGTGCGCCTGATCAGGTGTTTGCTCGCTCTGCGGATGGAGCTGTTACGCTTAAGGCGGTGACTGATTCGGCGAGTGGTGTTGAGATTGTTGTGCATGATGTTGTGTATGAAGAAATTGATCATTTGGTTAGTCCTGTTTATGAACTGAGTGCAGGTGTTGGCGCTGTTATTTTGGATGGGGACCTTTCTTTTGAGGTTCAGTCATGGGGTGAGGGTTTAGATCTTACTGAAGCTGAGATTTTTGTTATTGATCCTGTTAGTTTGTCTGCAGACACACTTTCAACCTCGTTTGATTTGTCCAAGAGGGTGGTGAGTGCGCCCATTGAGTTCTCTGGGACGGTGTATGTGGCGTTGGGGATAGTTGCTCAAGGTGAATAGTTTTGGATCTCAATATTTGATGTGCTATAATAAGTACAAGTTTTAAACAATTGTTCATTCAGGGGGAGACCCCAGGAAGGAGAGAGTAATTTTTTTATGCCAACAAAGAAACGCACAACATCTGCGGCGAAAAAGAAGCCCGCAGCAAAGAAGCCGGTAGCCAAAAAGGCTCCTGCAAAAAAGACAGTAGCTAAGAAGCCTGCTGCAAAGAAAGTTGCCAAGAAGAAGCCTGCTGCAAAGAAGCCGGTAGCCAAAAAGAAGGCACCAGCAAAGAAGGTGGTTGCAAAGACAGAGACAGTGAAGCCAGCTGCTGCAAAGAAGATGGTGGCTGAGGCTCGTGAAGAGGCAAAAGCAGCTATTGATCAGGCTCCTGTTGTAACGATTACAGAGACGCAGATTAAACGACCGCACAAGGTTGTGGAGGTTGAGAAGCGTATCGTGTTTGTTGGGACTTGTTCTAACTGTGATCATCTTCCAATGCGTGTAAATGAACTTCTTGGAGTGGTTGTGGTAGTCGTGGCTGTGCTTGCTGGAATGCTTATTTCAACTACCGCGATGGGAGGCTCAAGCGGAGGATCAGTTGTGCTCGATGGGATCGCAAATGTAGCTCGATCCATTGGCTTGCTTTAGACTATGAAAAAATTAACAGTTTTTGCAGCTGCGCTACTGCTCGTTGGCGCTGGCTGTGTGGGAGGAGATGTTGCCGAGCCGGCAACAGACGAGATCACGTTTCATTATCCAGATAATGTATCCACAACCGAAGATATGACCGAGCTTAAATGGGAATTTCCTGGCGTCCTCAGTGACGAGGAAATTCAAGGCAAACAGATTCGTATTCAGACAGAAAAAGGAGACATCGTGTTTGAGCTTTTTGCAGACACAGCTCCGAAGACCGTTTCCAACTTTGTTTATCTGACCACAGGTGGGTATTACAATGGACTGACGTTTCACAGGTATGAACCAGGGTTCGTGATTCAGGGAGGAGATCCAGTTGGAAATGGAACAGGTGGGCCAGGGTATAAGTTTGAAGATGAGCTTGATGATGAGCATTCGTATGATTACGGAATCGTGGCCATGGCAAACTCAGGTCCAAACACAAACGGTTCTCAGTTTTTCATCATGCTTGGTGATACACCGCTTCCAAAGGCCTATTCAATCTTTGGAAAGGTAACAGAAGGGCTTGAGGTGGTAGATCAGATTGTGGCTGATGATGTGATGACTGCCGTTACTATCGAAGATAAGGAATAGAACATGTCCGCTGAGGCACCAAAACAAGAATATTTAAAACACAGGGGTTGGTTGGCAATCCCTGTGTTTTTAGTATTGGGTATCACTCTGCCGTTTGTGGTGGGGTTTTTTGTTTCGTTTGATACGTTTGCTACAGAAGTTTTGGAAGACTCGAGCACGAATTTTACGTCAGGCTCTGTTGTGTTGTCTTCTGCTTTGCCAGGGGAGGTTGTGGAAGAGTCAGGGGTTTACCATGTTCCTTTGCCAGAGGAGGTGAGGGGGATTTATTGGACAGGGGTGACGGCTGGTGGGCTAAGAGGTGAGAATCTGCTTGAGTACATGCTTGCTACGGGGCTTAATAGTGTGGTGATTGATGCGAAGATGGATAATGGGGAGCTTGCGTTTGTGCCAAATAATGAGAGTTTGAAGCCGTATGTCATGCTCAATCCTGCAATTGATGATTTAGATAGACTGCTTGAGAGGCTTGGAGAGGCAGGGATTTATCGGATTGGCCGTGTGGCTGTGATGCGAGACGGAGCGTTTGCGTATGAGCATCCGGAGTTTGCGATGCGTTCTGGATCTGGTGGGTTTTGGTATGACAGTATTGGCTCGATTTGGGTGGATCCTGCTGCAACAGAGGTTGCGGATTATGCTGTAGCGCTTGGAGAGGAGCTATATGCGCGCGGGTTTGATGAGATTCAGTATGATTACGTTCGGTTTGCCTCAGACGGGGCTGTGAGTGCGATTGTGTATCCGGTGTATGACAAGATCGAAGAGAAGATTGATGTGATGCAGCGATTTTTTAAGGCTGTTGGTGGAACACTTAGAGAGCAGGAGATTCCAGTATCGTTTGATTTGTTTGGGATGACGTTCTTCTCACATTATGATTACAACATTGGCCAGCGACTTGTAGATGCACTTCCGTATTCTGATTGGGTGTCGCCAATGGTGTATCCATCGCATTATCCAAACGGGTTTGATGGGTATGCAAACCCTGCAGTGAATCCATATGAGATTGTAAAGTTGTCGCTTGATGAAGGAGCTCGGATTATGCTTCCTCTCTGGTCTGGCGCGGAGGAGTCTTTGAGGACAAAGTGGCGGCCATGGCTTCAGGATTTTGATATCGGGGCAGTGTATACATCAGGCCTCATTGAGGCGCAGATTCAGGCGTCTCGCGATGCAGGTGCAAGCGGGTGGATCTTGTGGAATGCGAGGAATGTGTATGAGCCTGCTGAATACGTGGAGACAGTTGAAGAAATTGCTAATTAGAAATCCCCGGTTTTTAGGCCGGGGAGCGTGCTTAGCTCAGCCTGCTTGGGCTGCGCTTTTTTGTTTTTCGACCAGGTGTAGCGTTGGTTCACCTGTGACGAAGTGGATTTTGTTCCAGGAAGGACATTCTGGCCAGAAGCAGACGAGTCGGTCCAGAGGAACTTTTCGATCGCAGTCTAGGCAGCGCCACTGGATCAATGTGGGGTCTTGGGCATGGCGTGCGCGTGCGCGCATGATGTATCGCCGGCGATGCCACTCGATCCAGTAGGCGGTGAGTTGCATTGCGCGTAGATCACGCTTGCGATCCTGGAGAGGAATCTCGAGGGGGTTGCCATCAACAAGGAAGGCTGGATCTCTCTTCTGGTTGTAGATGAGCTTCTTGATCCTCATGCGGACAAGCATGTCCATGACTGGTGTGATCAGGTCGCGGACCTCTGGTGTGAGCTGGATGAGCGTGCGGACATGTCCGAGGTGACCTCTGAAATGTGTGAAGTCGATTTCGTCGAAGTCAGGCTCGATCTGTAGTTCGAATGCGGGCGCTAGGCCTACGTCACCTTCCAAAGGAGGCTCCTTGGATGTGGGTTTGGGGTTGCTGATTCCGGGTTGCATACTGTAGAGGCCATATACAATATGCTTGAGTGGGGTGCTTCTGATATAATACTATCATGCAACAAACAATCACGGAAAAAACATTCTTTAAGTATCTCAAATGTCCCAATTGGGTCTACTTTGATGCACATGCGGATGAACATCGTCCACATGAGCCACTTATGGAAGAACTTCAGGACCAAGGGCTTATTGAAGAAATTCAGCGCGAGCTGATTTCTGATAAGCAGGATTTGGTTGAAGTGACAGCTGAGGACCCAGATGAAGCGTTCAAGCAGACACTTGAGTTTATGCGAGAAGGACGCACGTCAATCTATAGAGGTACGCTTGTTGATAAACATTGGGTTGGCATGCCAGATATTTTGGAAAAAGTAGAAGGGCGGTCTCGGCTCGGTGATTATTACTACGTTGCTGCTGATATTAAGCGTGATAGGAGCGTGCGTGATGAGCATAAGTTTCAAGGGTGTTTTTACGGGGAGCTTCTTGAGAGAGTTCAGGGAGTGAAACCGATTCAGGGGTATGTAATCACGCCAGACAATCAGGTGCTCTCTTACCTTATTGAAGAGTTTGAGGCTGAGTACGAACTTACGCTTACTGAGATTGAGAAGATTATTGCTGGAAAACGGCCGTCACATTTTGTAACAGGTGGATGCAAACAGTCTCCATGGTTTTCTGAGTGTCAGATGGAGTCTAAGGAGTGTGATGATTTGTCGCTTTTAAATCGGGTGTGGCGCGAGGAGGTGAGTCGTTTGGAGGTAGCTGGAGTGAGAACCATCAGTGATCTTGCATTAAAGAGTGTGCCTGAGCTTGAGACACTTGCACCAGATTCAAATCCAGGAAGGCTTGAGACCATGCGTGATCAAGCGCTTGCAATCAGGGAGAATCGTCACATGATTCGATCTACTGTTGATTTACCTGAAGCCAATGTTGAACTTTATTTTGATATTGAAAGTGATCCGCTTCGTGATTTTGATTATCTTTTTGGTGTTTACAAAGTTTCAAGCGAAGGGGAGGAGTATCATCACTTTTTTGCAGACTCACCAGATCAAGAAGGGCAGATGTGGGATGATTTTGTAGATTTCATTGAGCAACATATTGATGCGCCGATTTATCACTATGGTTGGTTTGAGGAAGAGGTGGTGCGTCGGTTTTCTGCAAAGTATGGAGCGTCTGAGATGGCGCGGGATGCGCTTGAGCGCAATATGATTGATATTTTGGCGGTCATGCGTCCAGCCGTTATTTTTCCACTTTCATTTTACGCGCTCAAAGATATTGCAAATTATATTGGGTTCAATTGGCGCAGCTTAGATGCATCTGGAGCAAACTCTGTGCTCTGGTTTGAGGAGTGGCTCAAAAAGAAGTCGCCAAAACTTCTTCAAAAGATCATCGAATATAATGAAGATGATTGCATTGCAACGTATAAATTGCAGCGATGGATAAGAGAGAATGCTGTGTTATGAGTCGGAACATAAAAATCTTTTTACTCATCATCGTGCTCGTCTTAATAGGCGTGGCATTGTATTCAACAGGGGATTGGCAGACTCAAACCGAGCCTGATGTTCCTGCTGTTTACACGCATCCAGCAGAGGTTACAAATGTTGACCCACCTGCTTTGACAGAGGAGGGGTGCAGCGAAGCTACAGGTGAATGGAACGAATGTGGATCAATCTGCCGCATAGAACCAGTGAGTGGAAGTGGAATTGTGTGCGTTGAGATGTGTGTTGAGATGTGTGAGTGCAAAGGAGATGATCAGTGTCCAGCAGGGCATTCTTGTCAGGAGTTTGTGGGGGAGGTTGGAATTTGTAAACCATAATAGATATGAAGTTTATTCGAGGGCTGTTTGTTCTCGTTATTATCACAATCGCGCTTGGGGCTACCTTGTATGTAAACCGGGTAGCTGTTTTGGATTGGGTGAGCGATGTGTCAAAGCCTGATCTGCCCGCAGCTGTGAGTTATGAGGAAATCGTGGATGAGAAAGAATTTGATGGGTTTGTAGATATAGAGCCTGAGTATATGGAAGAGGAGGTGGTAGGGGAGGTTGTGGTGGTGGAAGAAGAGGAGTCGGTTGAGGAAATCGTGGAAGAAGAAGTTGAAGAGATGGTGGTTGAAGTCAGTCTTCCGCCTGAGATTAATCTTGCCGTGCCATTTACATCACAAGCTCCGCATGCGGTTTGGGAGCAGCCTTATCAGGATTTATGTGAGGAGGCGAGTGTGTACATGGTGGCTGAGTACTATGCAGGCACAAGCGCGCAGCCGATTGATCCTGATGTTGCAGATAAAGATCTCATTGAGATAAAGGATTTTGAGATCGGACTTTTTGGGTATTACGAGAGTACGAGCGCAGAGCAAGTTGGGGTGTTTGCTGAGATGATGTACGGGTTCTCGTCGGTCGAGCTTATTGAGGATCCGACTGTGGAGCAGATTAAGGAGCATCTTGTGGATGGGCGGCCAGTGATCGTTCCGTCTGCTGGTAGGCTCTTGGGAAATCCAAACTTTACTCCTCCAGGGCCTGAGTATCACATGCTTGTGGTTCGTGGGTACACGAGTGATGATCAGTTTATTACTAATGATCCAGGGACACGCAATGGAGAGCAGTACTTGTACGACTTTGACACGATTTTGTATGCCATGCATGATTACAGTGAAGGGGAGGAGATTACAGAGGGAAGGAAAGTTATAATCGTAATTTATCCGTAATATGGCGCAATCAAATAATCAGCCGGTTAATCCGATGGAAACGTTTCCATCTGAGGCGCGGGAGATGCCTGAGGGAGGTGCTGAAGGTGAGAAGGCTCCTGAGAGTGGGCAAGTAAAAGAGCCCGAGAAAACATCAGAAGAGCGACTTGCTGAAGATATTATGAAACGTGTGGATGAGTGTGATAACGACGCTTTAGGGACTTTTGAAATCGAAGGAGATATTTTTAACGATGAGCATAAAAGTATTAAGATTATTGACAGTGTGTTTGGTAAGTTGGGAGACGCTATTCCGCTCCCTCCAGGCATGGATCAAGATAAACAAAATCTTCAGAGCGAGTTTACGAAAGTAAAAGATGCGCTTAAAGACATGGGTGAGTTGTCAAATGCTTTAGAGCGTGATGGAAGGGTTGTGATGGATACAAAAGATCTTACTCAAATAAAGAAAGATCAATTTGAACGTGTTCGAGCATTGGCTGAATCCATGAAAGAGAAAGTGAAAGAGTTCATTGATGGTGTAAAAAAGGGCTTAGAGGAGCGTGCCAAAGATAATAAAGAGGATATGGTTTATCAGATTGCTGACATGAGCAGAATGCAAGCAATGTTTGATGATTTGTTTCGGAATGTGAATTTTGTTGCAAATCGTTGGGATGAGGCGCACAGAAAACAAGAAACAATTTCACATTTAAAAGATGGTTTAGGAAAAGATGTTGAGGATATTAAGTATGCAAATATCCAGGTCGATGTAGATAAACAAAATATTTCTACTCGGCTTGCTCAGGGGCAAGATGAGAGTACTCGTGGAGCACTTGATCAAGATACTGTTAATGCTGTAGCGGCAGCAACTGAAAATAAGTAACATATGGACTACTTACTTGCAGGATCGCTTGGGGGGCTTGTGGCGTTTTTGTTTGCGCTTCCGGCGATTATTTTGGAGATTGTGGAGCGTGGGAATGTGAAACGTGATCCTCTTGTGATCAATGTGAAGACGATTTTTGGGATCAAGATCAAGCATAAGCATGAGGTGTTTTTGATCGGTCTTCTGCTTTATCTTGTGATCGGGTTTTTGTTTGGAGTTTTTTACATTGCTTTTGTGGAGCAGGGGTGGTTTTTTGTGGCTGGTTCGGCATTCTCGCTTGCATCGCTTCTGGTGTATGCGCTTTTGAGCTGGATTGTTGCGGGGATTGTTGTGTATCCGCTTTTGGGCATGGGCATGTTCGCGCTTAAAGAAGGCAAGAATGTTTGGGTGGAGACGCTCATCTCTCATGCTCTTCTTGGGTTCGGGCTTTGGCTTTTGGTGCAATATTATCAACCTTATTATTTCTCGGTCGGCCTGTGATAGAACCAACCGTTCTTTCTGTTGGACAATACCTTCAGTATGTTAATGACACACTTGCTCAGATTCCGTCTAAGGAGACGGTGATTGAAGGTGAGGTGTCAGATTTTCGAGTGGCCCAGCAAAAGTGGGTCAGTTTTGATTTAAAGGATGAGAAGGAGCAGGCTGTGCTCAAGTGTTTCATGACGGTTTGGCAGCTTAAAGTGGAGCTTGAAGACGGGATGCGTGTGCAGGTGAAGGGGCAGCCGAAGATTTACGAGCGGTTTGGCACGTTCAAGATGAATGTGCAGGATGTGGCTCCTGTGGGAGAGGGGGCGCTGCGCCGTGCGTATGAGCTTTTGAAAAAGAAGCTGGAGGCAGAGGGGCTTTTTGATGCGTCTCGCAAGCGTGCGCTCAAGCGGTTTCCTGAGCGGATCGGTTTGGTGACGTCGCGTGATGCAGCTGCGTTTGGAGATTTCTTGCGTATTTTGAATAATCGTTTTGGTGGCGTGAGCGTGGATCATGCTCATGTGCATGTGCAGGGTAGGCAGGCGGTTGAGGAGATTGTGGGGGTGTTTTCTTATTTCAACGAACTTGAGGAAGAACTGCGACCGGATGTGCTTGTGCTTACGCGTGGTGGAGGCGGGCTTGAGGATTTGCATGCGTTTAATGATGAGCAGGTTGCGCGCGCGATTTACTCGTCTAAGATTCCGGTGGTTGTGGCTGTGGGGCATGAGCGCGACGAGTCCCTTGCAGATTTTGTTGCTGACGTGCGTGCGTCCACGCCTTCTAATGCTGCTGAGCGGATTGTGCCTTCGCGAAAAGATGTGCTCTACGAGCTTGAGACTATGGCGCGGCATATGCAGGACAGGATCGAGGGGGAGGTTGCTCAGAAGAGTCGTTTGATTGAGCATGCGACTAGTCTAGTTTCTTTTGTGCTTGAGAGGCAGAAGGAGCGATTTAGAACGATTTATGAGCAGTTTGAGGTTGGAACCAGTGATTGGCTTGTTCTCATACGTTCTGATTTGGAAGGGCTTGGGAAGATTCTTCGTCAGGTAGATCCAAAGCGAGTGCTTGCGCGTGGGTACTCACTTGTGACAGTGGGAGGATCAGTTGTCACTGATGCTTCTGAGCTTGAAGTGGGGCAGGAGATCGCGGTACAATTCGCTAAAGGATCAGTTGATGCTGAAGTTCGAAGTGTTGGTGATAAAGGCCAACAGAAACTTGTTTAGAAAAAACTATGTCAGCTAAAAAGAAAACAACACTAAATTTTTCCAAGGCTTTCCAAGAGCTTGAGGAGATTACTGAGTGGTTTGACTCTGAGGAGAACCTCGATCTTGATAAAGGTCTTAAGCAGTTTGAGCGTGGGCTTGAGCTTGCTAGTGAGCTTAAGAAGAAGCTTGGGGAGGTTGAGAACAAGGTTGAGGAGATTAAAAAGAAGTTTGAATAATATGTCGTATATTCTTTTCAGGTGGGTGATCAATGCGATTGCTCTTATCGCGGTAGCAAGTCTTATTCCTGGGTTTGGAGTGGAGACGTTTTACAATGCTCTGATTGCTGCTTTGATTCTCGGACTTGTGAATGCGCTTGTGCGTCCGCTTTTTTTCATTCTGACCTTACCGATCACGATCCTCACACTTGGATTGTTTACGTTCGTGATCAATGCATTCATGATCTGGCTCGTCTCAACGATTGTGGAAGGATTTGTTGTGACAGGTTTTGTTCCAGCACTTTTGGCCGCACTTCTTCTTTGGGTGATCTCGCTTGCAACGAATTGGCTCATTAAACATGCTAAAGAATCTTAATAACATTATCGCCGATGAGGCGATTTTTTATGCCGCAAAAAACCAAGGTTAAACCAACTACGCTTGTTGTCTCTGTAGGGGGTTCGCTTGTTGCTCCTCCTGAGGGGATTGATCATCAGTTTCTTAAGGATCTTAAAAAGCTGATTACAAAGCATACGAAAAATCATTGGCGATTCGTGATTGTTGTTGGGGGAGGGAGTACCGCGCGGTCGTATCAGAATGCAGCGCGGAAGATTGGGAAGCTCACTCGAGATGATTTGGATTGGCTTGGGATCCACTCAACGCGTCTTAACGGGCATTTGCTCAGGACGATGTTTCGAGACATTGCGCATCCAAACATGCTTAAGGATCCAACAGGTGATTTGAAGAAGTGGAAGAAGCCTGTGCTTGTGGCAGCCGGTTGGAAGCCTGGTTGGTCAACGGATTACGTGGCAACGCGACTTGCAAAGAGACTTGGGAGCGCGGTGGTGCTCAATTTGTCGAACATTGATTATGTGTATGACAAGGATCCGAAAAAGTATAAGAGTGCAAAGCCGATTTGTGAGATTTCGTGGAAGGATTTTCGGGAGATGGTGGGGAATGAATGGGATCCTGGCATGAACGCTCCGTTTGATCCTGTAGCGTCGCGGCTTGCGCATCGATCAGGGATTAACGTGGTGATCATGAATGGGAAGAACATGAAAAATCTGGATAAGCTTCTTAAAGGAAAGAGCTTTGTTGGAACGGTTGTGGGTACATAAAAGTGAGAAAAATGAGCAGGATCAACGTCCTGCTTTTTGATATTGATAATGTGCTTGAATGTTGCTACACTCATTATTGCGAAGCAGGAATGCAGAAAACCGCAGCCACAGAGGGGAAAAGCTCATGCAGCTGCACGTTCGCGTAATGGGGTTCGACACAGAAGAGTTCGCTCTTCAGCTTGCAATGATCTACACTCGGAGTGTGGATTGCATCATGCTCGATCCGATCACCTGGATGATCGGAGAGAACGGGAGTTTGCTCAAGCTCACGGACATGGCTCCGATCGAGACTGACGAGCTTGCTCTTGATGATGAGGAGTTTTTTGCTCTTTTGCTCGATGAAGGGGTCGAGGAGGAGACTTGGCGTTACTTCTTGATCGAGTTCGATCAAGACGAGTATGGATGGATGGGGCTTGAGAGCCTCCGCCAGACACTCTTGGTCTACGTCCCAGATGCACAGTTCTTCGATCCAGAGGCTGGGATCGAGATCGGCTTTGTGATGCCGGTGGTGGATGTGGATTCCGACGAGGATCCTCGTGTCCCATCGCTCATGGAAATGTTCTTCGATCGGTACTACGATGAACCCGATCCGATGACAGCCACAGCCTAGCTGGTTGCTGGCTCTCGCTCGCACGCACAAGCAGACTTTCGAGTCTGCTTTTCGAATATTGACAAAGCGGGTTTATTACGGTATGCTCGCTTGTTCTCGAATTTATCGAGTCCAGAAGGAGGCTTAATGCCTGCGTATATCTGGTTCACACTGATGGCGTGCGTGCTCTATGCACTCCAGAATGTGTTTTTGGAGCGTTACCTCAACTTACACCACTTCATGACCATGGCATTGGTGTACTGGACCTCACTTGCGGTTGCATGGCTTGTGATTGCGTTCCGTTCACCTGAGAATACTGACTTGGTATTTCCTCAGGGGATGCAGTGGGTCTGGCTTCTGGTAGTGGCAGTGACACTGACCGGAGCTGACTACTTTTTCTTTAGAGCCTATGCTTCAGACGCGAACGCAACTGTTGTGTCGATCTTGGTCGTAACCCTGCCAGTGTTCGTTGGGGTTTTCAACTTCTTGATCGATCGTCAGCTTCCCACCATGCGACAGGTGATTGCACTTGCACTCGTTGCCTTGGCTGTCTATCTGGTGAGCTCAGGAAAGGCTCCTGAAGAAGCTGTGGAGAATGTTCTTGGTGCTTCATCAACGTCGTGATACGAACCCTGTCTTTGGACAGGGTTTTCGAATACTTGACACAGAGGCTTTGAGGTGTTTCTGTGGTAGTAGAGAGTGAGACAACTCGCAATACTCCCCTGGACGTTATGTGTCTAAGAAAGACACGTCTTGCGTCGAGGGTTTTGTGTTACAAATTTTTAGTTATCAATTGTAAGAATAGTTATATAAAATCTCACCATGGTGAGAGTATGTTGTATGGAGGAAAAGAGGAAAGCATCAAATATTCAAAAAGGAAAGCAGCTGATCACTGACACTTTGATTTATCTTTCTAATCAGGCGGCAGCGATAGATGAATTATTTGATCTTTGGAGATATCGAGGTCGATTTCCAATGGATCCAGAAACTGAAAAGAAGGTTGAGGAACGTAAACTTCGGAACAGAGAAAGACAGAGACTCGAATATCTGAAGAAAAAAAAGTTGATTACCATTAAGAAAAAAGAAGGGGTGCTAATAGCGAATATTACTAAAAAAGGTCGAGTTGAGCTTGTGGTTCGCACAATGAGAGATCGTCCTGTTTTAGGTTTGGGCCAAGTTTGTTTAATAGTTTATGATTTTCCAACAGGTGCGAGGAAGGGACGGGATGCATTCAGGTCTTTTTTAAAGAGAGCAGGTTGTGTTCAGATTCAAAAAAGTGTTTGGAGATCAGATCGAGACATTGTGTCTGATGTAAAAGAATTTGTGAAAAAAGCAAAAGCGACGGATTGGGTGGAGATCTTTGTTTCAAAGAAGTGTTGACGAATACTCACCATGGTGAGGAAATGTTGTGCATTGAGAACTTTGTGTGTATTTGAAAACGACACCATGGAGGCGTCGGTTTAAAAAGGGGTTGGTGTGGGGGCCCAGTTGACGCGTGACGTCTTCTGGGCCCCCACGAGGGTGCTGCTGAGAAGCAAAGGCAAGCTTGCATCCGTCCGGGCTTCGAATCTCCAGGACAATGGATATCCAGCCTCTTTTGCTTGGGGGTGGTTGAGACCGTCGTCTCTCCCACCGTTTGGCTACTTACTGGAATGTCGTCTGCACCTCGATGCTAACCACCTGCGGTCTCGGCGAGGTGTTTGTCCCTCTGCTCTGTACAGATCTCAACAGCCCCAATAGATTACTCCTTCAAGGAGTTGCGCGTCAAGTCTGTTGAAAATTCAGTAAAATGCTACGATCTTGACATATTTGAGCATTTTAACTATCATAGTCGCGAACTGAAGATTCGCCGTAGAAAACGGGTGGCTTATGCGTAAGTCCCGTCGAGGTGTGTTGATCTGCGCTTTTGCGCGGCTCGACCTTTACCTGCGGCAAGTGAGTCCGCAGTTTTTAATTAAAGGTCGAATTTAGAGATTGTTTTCAGCAGTCTCAAAAAACACAAACTATGCCAAAAACACGACAAGAAAAAGAACAGATTGTCGCAGAGCTTGTGGAGAAGCTTGGTACCATGAAGTCTGCGGTGTTTACCTCAATCTCGGGGTACACCATGGAAGATGCCAATGCTCTTCGCGAGAAAGGAAAGAAAGCAGGTGTAGATGTCTTGATCGCCAAGAAGACTCTTCTTCTTCGAGCGTTAGAGGAAAAAGGTTTTGGAGCAAAGAAAGATGATCTCCAAGGCAGCATCCTCACGACGATCGGGTTTGATGATGAAGTCTCAGCTGCAAAGCTCGTTGCAGAGCTTGCAAAGGAGCGAGAAGGCATTGAGCTTGTTGGTGGAATTCTAGAAGGAGAATTTGTTGGATCAGAAGCTATCAAACAGCTTGCAACATTGCCAAGCCGAGAAGAACTTCTCGCAAAGCTTGTTGGATCTATCAATGCTCCAGTATCAGGTTTCGTCAATGTGCTTTCTGGAAGCTTGCGTAATCTTGTATACGTCCTTAATGCCGTTAAAGAGGCTAAGGCGTAAAACCCCTATTCATTTGAACAAAAAATGTTATGTCTGAAGATGTAAAAACACCTGTTGAGGTTCCAGCAAAGTTCCAGGACCTCGTAAGTAAGATTGAGGAAATGTCAGTACTCGACCTTGCAGAGCTCGTATCAATTCTCGAAGACAAGTTCGGCGTAAGTGCTGCGGCACCTGCAATGATGATGGCTGCCGGCGGTGCTGCTGAGGCTGTTGAGGAAAAGACTGATTTTGATGTAGAGCTCACAGGAGCTGGTGACAACAAGATTGGTGTTATCAAAGCTGTTCGAGCAATTACAGGTCTTGGTCTCAAAGAAGCAAAAGCAATCGTTGATGCCGCACCTGGAATGGTAAAGGAAGGCGTGCCTAAGGAGCAGGCTGAAGAAATGAAGAAGCAGATTGAAGAAGCTGGTGGTTCTGTAAACCTCAAGTAAATCTCAATCAAAAAACCATCCCGCTGATAGCGAGGTGGTTTTTGTTTTGATTAATCAGCGATGATTCGAGAGAGCTGTGCACCTTCAATGACAATTGTGTTTTCATCTGTAAGGACTACGTGCATTTCGTTTGTGCGCTCTTTGTCTTTGTAGTTCTTTGAGATATCGATTGAGCCATCTTCATAGAGTTTCACAATTCGGAAAGTTCCAGATTCTTCGTATGTTGAGTCGGTTTCAAGTGTGAACGTGTTGTCCTCGTTGAAGCTGTAGAGCATGTACCAGATGGTTCCTTCTTCATCGTAGTGTCCTTCGCCACGCCAGGTTCCAATGAGGGCTTGAGTCTGTTCTTCGTATGCTGGTTCAGCAGTGATGCCGTCTGGTGCTTGGCTTGGTTTTGCCCAGGCTAAGGTTCCAATGACGATAATCACAACCGCTAAACTGAGCAGGATGATGTTATGGGTTTTCATACTTATTCTATGTGACTTGCTGCAATTGAGTAGAGTTTTGAGCCAGCTAAAAGATAGATGGTGTAGTTGTCTTCGTCAATAGCAATGTCACTTAGGTCCGTAAATGCGTTTGATTTGTATTGCGCGATAAACTCTCCATTTTCTTTTCTAAATACAACAAGGCGCTTTGTTTCAGGTTCTAGGACATAGATGTAGTCGCTGAGTTCGTCTGTTTCGATTCGTGTAGCAACAGTCAAAGGCGGGTCAACAACGCCGGCATCCCATCCAATTTCACTTCCACTTTCAAAGCGTGTGATAGTTCCGTTTTTGCTGAGCACAAAAATAGTTCCATCAATTGCCATTGAGACCACGTTTGAGAAATCAGCTGTTCGTTGTGAGATCCATTCTGTTGGTGAGCCAAAGGTTGATCCTGTTTGTCCAGAGCGCATGATCTGACCTTCTGTTGTGTCGCTGGATGGTTGGAGGAAGTAGAGTCGATTGGCATAGGTGACAACATCAACCCATGAGTGCTCCTGGTTGAGCACTTGTGTGATAGTTCCGTTTTCTGTGTCGACACTATAGGCTCCTTCCGTTTCTGTTCCAGTTTCAGCTAAGAAGTAAACGTCTCCATCGTCTTCAGCGGCCACAAATGCATTTGGTGTGTCATCACCTTGCGCAACGAGATTGAAACGTCGGTTTGTTTGATCGAGTTCGTATACAATACCGTTTGTGCCAAACACGAGCACAACACCGTTTGTTTTTACAAGGCTTGTTCCAAATACACCGTCAGTTGTGCTGCCAAGGTCTGCAAGCAGGGGAGGGTTTGGGATGGTGATGAGGTGTCGGATTTCGTCCAGGGAGGCTTGTATGTTGGAAAGCAGTTCTGCTGATTTTGACTGTCGCTCCACAGTGTCAATTGCAAGGCCTTCAACAAGTGTGAGAGCGTTTCCGTAGAGGCTGCGAGCTTGATCTTCATCTTTATAAATTACAGCACCAGCTGCTCGTTCAATCAGGTCTTCAATTTGAATGATTTGATCTTGATAAGCTTGCTCTTGAGCAGATTGCGCTTGAGATTGTGAGAGTACTCGAATTCCAATCCCGAAAACAATCACTGCAATAATGAGTCCTGCAATAAGAAACTTGGTTGATCGCGGTATGCTGCCAGCTTTGCCACCCACTTTTGAAACAGCCTTTTTACTGTTCTTTTTGATGTTTTTGATCCATGAGACAGCTTTTTCACGACCACTCTTTGTTGCAAGGGCCTTTGTGTGTTTTGCAGATGCTTTCACTGATCGTTTGGTGTATTTGAAAAGAAGTTTTCCAGCGAGTCTTGCAATGCGTAAGACATGATCCTTTTTTGTGGAAGGTTTGAGACTTTCTACTGTGGGTTTTCTTCCTGAGAAGAGGTTTGTGATTCTGGAAACAATCTTTCCTGCAAAAGCTGTCAGGTTTGGTCGCTGGTCATCTAAGTATTGCTCGGTCACGTCTTCTGTTTCTGTGAGTTGCGCTACTGAGAGCGTGGAGCGGTGCGTGTCCTCTTTTGATTTTGAGGCTCCTGATCCAGATTGGTGTGCTTTAAGTACAATAAGAAGGAGAGCGTCTTTAAGAGAGAAGTGTTGCCTGATTTTTTCTACTGAGCTTACTGGAGGCAGGGTAGAGAGAACATTGTTGAGTTCTTCGGGTGGAATGGTTTGTTGCAAGTCTTTGTCTGCTACACAGAAAACATCACCCTCGTGAAGATCACCGTCAAGCACAACAGCAAACGCTTTCTCCCAGGTTGGAAGTGATCTCTCTGTTTGAATGCTTCTAAACAGGTTGAAGATTTGGTAGCGCTGCGTGGGTTTGCGATGCAAGAACAATGATGTAAGTTCACCGCATCCTGATATGTACATCTGTTGGTCTGATGCAATTCCTACAACAGCGTGGAAATCTTCGATGGGCACATACCATCTTCCTTCTCGAACATGTTCTGCAAGTGTCTCGTTGAGTGCACCAAGAAATTGTTCAAAACGGTGTTGTGCGTTAGCATCTCTTCCAAACGATCCAGCGAGTCGATGGATGTGATCGGAGAGGAGTTGCAGGAGAAGTTCGGATTCAACTGTTTCTTTCTTGGTGTAGGCAAGTAAAAAAACATATCCCCCTCGTTCTTTGAGAGGTATGAGCTGAGAAATCCCCCTTATTTTCTCGGCTGGTGACTCTGGGCGGTACGCCGCGGCCTTGATCTGAAAAACCATAGGAATTTGCCGAATAAATGCTATTTGTGTACATTATACCTGGATACAGATGGTACGCAACCAATTCACCAATATGAAAAAAACCTTCAAACTTGAGCAGATGTTTGGTTCAAAGACAAGAGCACGTTTAATGGCGTTGTTTTTGCAACATCCAGACGAGGCATTCTTTGTTCGAGAGTTGACTCGGCGTATTGATGCACAGCTCAATTCAGTCAGGAGGGAGCTGAAAAACCTCATGGAAATGGGGCTTATTTTGGAAAAAAAGGGAGAGCCTCGTCAGAGTAAAGCCCTTTCAGACAAGAAGAAGTACTTTACTGTGAACACAGATTTTATTCTTTTTCACGATCTTCGCTCACTCTTTCAAAAGGTGCAGATTCTGCTTAAACAGACCTTTGTGGAAGAAATTAGTGAAAATGGACAAATCGACTATTTTGCATTTACTGGACGTTTTGTGGATGCAGAAGATATTCCTACAGATATTCTTATTGTAGGTAGTATTCAGCCAAAGGATCTAGCAAAGCTCATTTCAAAATTTGAGACTGAACTTCCGTATGAGATTAACTACACTCTCATGCCAAGAGAAGAGTTTCTTGACCGAAGGCAGGTTGCAGATAAGTTTTTGCTCTCAATTTTAGGTAATGAAAAGGTTGTGATGATTGATAATATGGGTTAGGGCTATGCAACTCTTTCTGCGTTCACAAGATATTCGAGAATTAGAAATAGGGCTCTTTGAGAATGAAGAGCTTCTTTTTTGTTCAACAGTTGATATCGGTCCGGAAGAGCATTTGAAGCATGTAGATGATGTGCTTAAAAAACACGGCAAGACGCTTGGTGATATCGATGGGGTGTATGTGGTTACAGGTCCAGGGTCGTTTACGGCCAGTAGAGTGAGTATAACGATTGCAAATACGATTGCATTTACTCAGGAGATTCCTGTTTATGCGATTGAGAATTTACAGAAGAAAACAATTGCTGAGCTTTGCAAAACACTGAAGGATTTAGATTTGAAAGAGCAACAGTGGGCTCAGCCGTTTTATGATCGACCACCAATGATTACCCAAGCGAAGTCTTCCTAGTGGGGATAATGGATATGGATGCGCTTTGGTGAAAGTGGTACTCTCAAGACAATTAGAAGGGGGAATTGATTAAATAGTTAACCAATCAGTTATATGAATTTCACACAAGAAGTGCTTCAAGGGCCGTTAGTTGAATTGTGGGACACAATCGTTTCTTACATTCCAAATGTGCTTGGTGCTGTCATTGTATTTATTCTCGGAATTATCATTGCTCTTGTGCTTCGATCTGTGATCGTTAAGCTTGTTGCAGTGCTTCGCCTAGATGAGCTTGCTAAGAAGCTTGAGATCAAGAATCAGTTTGAACGCGCTGGTATCCACCTTCACATTGGTCATCTGTTTGGTTGGATTGTGAAGTGGTTCTTTATTATCATCGCGCTCATTGCTGCAACAGACATTCTAGGTTGGCAGCAAGTGACTGAATATCTAGAGCAGGTCGTGCTCTTTAT
>FLOH01000620.1_pt1 | contig 70247 bp, 63 predicted proteins | sample 756751 | NCBI WGS metagenome assembly FLOH01 (sample SAMEA4026879, study PRJEB14308) | marine metagenome | biome: coastal water; material: water | depth 74 m
ACGAGGCGTGTGGATAATGCCGTGCTTATCGCTACGACGATGCAACTATTGCGCTGACCCCGGCTCCTGCGTGGCGATGGCGGCCAGACGGTCGACCCAGCCCAGCACTTCGTCCACGGTTTCCTGCGGGTGCTCGAAGGGAAACAGGTGCGAGCCTTCGAGCCAGCTGACGCGCCCTTGCGTGATGCGTTGCGTGGCGGCGAGCCCGACCTGGCGAACCTCGTTCGAGTGGCGCCCGCCGACGAAGGCAATCGGCCCGCCCGGTGGATGCAGGCGCAAATAGGACACCAGCCGATGCGGCACGGTCGAATAGATTTCCGCTTCGATCGCGGGACGAAACTTCAGGCGGCGACCTGCCCCGCCGCTATCCTCAGGATCCTGTTCGGTACCCGAGTGAATATAGTCATTCAGGATATCCGGATGCCAACTGGCAAACATCGGCTTGCCGGCGAAGTGCCGGTGGGCCGCGGCCAGATTGGGCCAACGGTCGCGGCGGCGCTGCGCCAGTGCCGCCGGCGACAGGCGCCACATCAAGCCGGACGCCTTGGCAAAGGTGACCAGTCCGGATTTCCAGCCATAGACGATAGGCGAATCCAGCAGCACGATGCCTTTTACCCGCCGCGGACGCTGTCCGGCCGCGAGCAGGCTGAGATAGCCACCCATCGAGTGCCCGACCAGCCACAGATCGGACTCGGGCAAGGAGTCGATCAAACCGGTGAGCTGATGCGTCATGCCGCGCCAGCTTTTATCCACCGGAAACTGCGTGTCGTGGCCGAAGTGTTCAATGGCCGCCACGTCATGCCCGGCAGCGCGCCAGCCGTCGAACAACTGTCGGTAGGTTGAGGCGTTATAGCTGTTGGCGTGAGAAAAAACGATCGTCATGAGCTTGAATTACCTGTCTCTCCAGAATGCAAAGCCGTCGACATCTGTGCGGCAAACGCGCGCTTCTGATCGGGCTTGAGCTGCTTGATGCGAAACTCGGTTCTTGATGCCGAGGCACGGTCCGGGTGCGCCTGCGAAGCGAGTATCCGCAAGGGCGGATGCGAACGGGTATAGCGCGCGCCCTTGCCCAGCAAATGCGCCTGAAAACGGGATTCCAGATCAACGGTTATGCCGGTATATAGGCTGCCGTCAACACACTCGATGACATACACGAACCAAACCTTGTTCGATGACATTGATTCGCCTGTGAAAGCCTGTCAGGTCAGCAGCGGATGCATCCAGACAAAAATCACCTGGGATTGCGACTCGGCAATTCTTGCCAGTTCCGCAAGCTCGATCACCAAAGCTTGCACGTCCTCGGTCTCCCACTGTTCGACTTCATACGCCTCGGTCGCGGCCAATTCTTCGCCGATCAGTTCGATGGCCTCCTCATCGAGCGAGGCCAAGCGCTCCATCACCTCGTCGGCAAGGCGCAGCACAATGGCGCCTTCGTCGCTGATATAGACGGGTTCGTAGCCACACGCCGCTTCGTCGAATTCATCGCCGGTGACCAGGCAGTGCAAGGTAACGATCTTGCCGGTGTCGATACCACGACGTTCGATGCCGCTCCATTCATCGACTGGCCGCAGCGAATCGCCCACGGCCGCGTATTCGTCTTCCTCGGCGGCGACGATGTTGGTCAATATTCCCAAGGCATTTCTCCTCTGTGTCGTGCCCGCCGATCATAGCGGATACGGTTGTCCATCGCGTTGGCGCTCAAGCCCGGCGGCGGCGCTTGCCTGCGAGCTTGTGCGGCTTTTCGGGCAGGCTCAGCGCGTGTCGCGAAAGCCTGTCCGCCTCGCCGTTGCGATGACGCGGAATCCAGATCATTTCCACCTCCTCAAAAGACTGCAGCAAGTCGCGGGCGCGCACTACCAGTACGTGCAAGCGGTCAATTTTTGTTGCCTCGGGGCCGCGCACATAGCTCAGGCCGACATCGCTGTCGCCGCGCACGATCAAATGGCTGGCTCCGGCTTCGCGGCCCAGTTCCAGTGCCAGGCATAGCGCCTGGAGCTCGGCTTCGTTGTTGCAACCTGTGCCCGGCATCAATCGCGAGGTTTCAGCCCGCTGGCCCGAGGGTGAGATGAGCAGCACGCCGACCCCGATCTTGCCCGGATTGGGCAGCGCTGCGCCGTCGAACCATGCCTGCCAGAAGGTTGGCGTGTCTATCGGTTCACGTTGCCGGCAGAAAGCAATGCACGCCTAGCATTGCGGATCGGCCATCAGAACAGGCTGGCGACGACAAAACGATCGCGCGCCGCCAGACGTTCCAGACCCTTGATCGCCTCCATTGAACCGCCCTTTTTCATGATGTGTGCGAGAAATGTGGTCAGGCCCTGCGACAGGGCGTAGCCCGTCTCTTTCCATTCGCGGCGGAAGTCGTCGAACTTGACGGTCTGCGCACTCAATTTCCCGCTTTTCATCGGTACCAGTGTCACCTTGTCACCGCGATGGCGAATGACAATGGCTGTAGTGCGATTCCCATTGATGACAACCACAAGGCTCCCCTTCCTCGAACGGTGAATGGCTGCCGGATAGCGCTGCGTCAATGACGCCCGGCTGACACTGTTGAGACTATCGTCACAGCTGGGTTGCGAGACTTTGAAAATAAGTCCTTTTCAAGGCCAGCCCTCGCTTTCAGGCTGTGGCTTTCAGGCCTTGGCCTCGAGGCTTTCCCAGCGCTGCATGGCGGCATCGAGCTCGACATCGATTGCCGCGAGGCGAATTTGCAGTTGCTGTAGCGGCTCCGCAGGCCCTTGATAAAAAGCCGGATCCCCCAGTCGTTGTTGAAGTGTTGCCTGCTCGGTTTCAAGCGCTGCAATACGGTCGGGCAACTGCTCAAGCTCGCGCTGTTCCTTGAAACTGATTTTTTTGCGCGCAACCGGCTTGGTTTTCGCCGTTTCCTGCCCGCGAAGCGGAGTCCCAGAAATGCAGAGCCCGCTAGCGCCGAGCTTTTGCGAAACCTTGCTGTCCGCGCCGCCAGCCGAATCAAAACGCGCCGCCACGCCTGCGGGCCGCTGACGCAACCAGTCACTGTAGCCGCCGACATACTCCTTCCAGCGTCCGCCGCCTTCGCAGGCGATCGTCTGCGTCACCACGTTATCGAGAAAGGCGCGGTCGTGGCTGACCAGAAATACCGTGCCCGAATAGTCCTGCAACAAGGCCTCCAGCAGCTCCAGGGTTTCGATATCGAGATCATTGGTCGGCTCGTCCAGCACCAGCACATTCGCCGGCCTGGCGAACAAGCGGGCCAGCAACAAGCGATTGCGCTCACCGCCCGACAGTGATTTGACCGGGGAACGCGCACGCTGCGGGGCGAACAGGAAATCTTCGAGATAGCCGATCACGTGTTTGCGTGAACCGCCGATCTCGACGAAATCGGAACCCGGGCTGATCACTTCAGACAAGGGCGCCTCAGGGTCAAGCTGGGTGCGAAACTGGTCAAAGTAAGCCACTTCAATTTTGCTGCCCAGGCGCAAATCGCCGGAGTCGGCTGCAAGCTCTCCCAGAATCAAACGCAACAGGGTCGTCTTGCCGGTACCGTTGGCGCCGATCAGGCCGACCTTGTCGCCACGCTGGATGCGGCAGGAAAAATCCTGCACGATCAGTTTTTCACCCGCATTTGTCACAAAACGTTTGCTGACGTTTTCGAGTTCCGCAACCAGTTTGCCCGAGGCGTCGCCGCGCACTACCTTGAAGTCCACACGGCCCATCTGATCGCGTCGGGCCGCCCGCGCCAGACGCAATTCTTCCAGGCGCTGGACGCGCCCCACGCTGCGCGTGCGCCGTGCCTCGACGCCCTTGCGAATCCAGATTTCCTCCTGCGCCAGCATCTTGTCGGCCCGTGCATTGGCCAGCGCCTCTTCGTTGAGCATGAATTCCTTGCGCTGCTGGTACTCGACATAACTGCCGGGAAAACTCACCAGCTTGCCGCGATCCAGTTCGATGATGCGCGTTGCGACGCCATCAAGAAACACCCGGTCATGGGTGATGAGCATGACCGCGCCCTGATAGTCGCGCAGCAGATCTTCCAGCCAGAGAATGCCGTCGACGTCGAGATGATTGGTCGGTTCGTCGAGCAGCAACAGTCGGGGCTCGGCCACCAGCGCGCGCGCCAGAGCGACACGTTTTTTGCCACCGCCGGAAAGCTCGTCCACTCGCGCATCGCCATCAAGCGCCAATCGCGAAATGGCCTGTTCGATGCGCGAACTCAGACTCCAGCCGTCATTGGCCTCCAGTTCGGTCTGCAAGGCCTGCATGCGGTCCATGGTCGCCGTATCGCCAGCACCGACTTTATGCGTCACCTCGTGATATTCGGCAAGAATGCGGGCGATATCGCCCAGGCCCGCAGCAACGGCTTCAAATACCGTGTCATGGGTGGAAAATTCGGGCTCCTGCGGCACGTAAGCGATGCTGAGGCCCGGTTCGCGCCAGACATCACCATCGTCAAGTGAACCCAGGTCGGCGAGGGCCTTGAGCAAGCTGGTTTTGCCACTACCGTTGCGACCAATCAGTCCGATACGTTCGCCGGCATCGATTTGCATGGCAGCGTGGTCAAGCAATGCCACATGCCCAAAAGCCAGGCAGGCACGGTCAAGAGTGAGAAAGGGCACGGGATTAAGGCCAGGAAGTGAATGCAGGATTATAGGCGAGCAGGTAAAATTCACCGCTTGCCTTTGTAGCTCAGTGGATAGAGCGACCGCCTCCTAAGCGGTAGGTCTCAGGTTCGATTCCTGACTTGGGCGCCATATAAACAAATACTTAGGCTGTTTTTCGGAGTGGCCTTTGTGTTTTTCCGGGTTCGTGCACGAGCCCGCGAATTCAAATTCGAATTACAACGCTGATTGCCGGCTTGGATGGGCGACACACGGAAGTGATTCAGCCAGTTCATGCCTTGGCGATGAACACCTCCAATTCGAGCAGTGGCAAGGGACGGCTGTACAGATAGCCCTGATAGGCGTGACAGCCCAGCCGGGCGAGGAACTCACTCTGCTCCTGGATTTCCACGCCTTCGGCAATGACGTCAAGTCCGAGGCTCTCGGCCAGGGCGACGACCATCTTGGCAATGGCCGCATCATTAGGGTCGGTAAGTATGTTCCTGACGAAACCCTGATCGATCTTGAGTTGATCGAGGGGCAGGCGCTTGAGATAGGACAGCGAGGAGTACCCGGTACCGAAATCGTCAAGTGAAAAGCCGACGCCTTTTGCCTTGAGGGCGGACATTTTTGCGATGACGCCTTCGACATCATCAACCAGCAGACTCTCGGTCAGCTCCAGCTTCAGTCGATGCGGGTTGGCGCCCGTGCGATCGAGCACGGCCAGCACCTGATCAACGAACTCGCGATGATGGAGCTGACGAGCGCTGACATTAACCGCAATCGTGAGATGAGCCGTTTCCTGGCGAGTCGCCCAGAGCGTCAATTGGCGGCAGGCCGTTTCCAGCACCCAGTGACCCAGCGGAAGAATCAGGCCCGTTTCTTCGGCCAGAGGAATGAATTCGAGGGGCGACACCATGCCGCGCTGTGGATGCTGCCAGCGCACCAGAGCCTCGACCCCCGTCAGCTGACCGCTACCGTCGACCTGCGGTTGGTAGTAGAGGAGAAACTCCTCCTTCAGTAGCGCGTCTCTCAGACCGGCTTCCAGTTTCACTCGCATGGTGACCACAGCCTGCATTTCCGGGTCGAAGAAACGAACGGCATTGCGGCCCGCCGCCTTCGCCTGATACATGGCCAGATCGGCCCGCTTCAGCAGTTCCTCTATTGAATTTTGCTGATCGGCAAACAGGGTTACGCCGATGCTGGGGGTACTGTGATGATCGTGTCCGGCGAGCTGGTAGGTCTTGTTCAGCGTCGACAGAATTTTCGCCGCCACGATCTCGGCCTGCCTTGCGGCGTCAGGCTGGCGTTCGCTGAGGCCTTCCAGCATCACCACGAATTCATCGCCGCCAAGACGCGCCACGGTGTCGCACTCGCGCACGCAGGTGACCAGACGCGTAGCCACCCGCTGCAGTAGCAGATCGCCAATATCGTGCCCCAGGGTGTCGTTGAGTGTCTTGAAGTCGTCGAGATCGAGAAACAGCAGCGCGCCATGCTTTTGGTTGCGGAGGCTGGCGGCCAGGGCATGTCTCAGGCGGTCTATCAGCAGCCGCCTGTTGGGCAGCCCGGTCAGCGGATCGTAGAACGCCAGGTTGTTTATTTCGTCCTCGGCCTCCTTGCGCAAAGTGATATCGGTAAACGACCCGACGTAATGTGTCGTCAATCCATTGCCATCTTTCACGGCGGTAATTGTTAGCCATTCGGGATACACCTCGCCGTTCTTGCGACGATTCCAGACTTCTCCCTGCCAGGTTCCGATACGGTCGACCTCGGCCATCATGGCGATGTAAAAGGCATCATCGTGGCGCCCGGAATGCAACAGGTGCGGCGTATGGCCCACGACTTCCTCTGTGGTGTAACCGGTAATGTCGCAGAAGGCATGGTTCACTCGCAGGATCACGCCATCGGTATCGGTGATGAATATACCTTCCTGGGATTCAAAGGCGATTGCCGCGATACGCAGTTCCTGCTCGGTGCGTTTGAGTTCGGATATATTCCGGGCAGTACCGTGGTATCCGGTGAAGCGTCCCGTCTCATCAAACAGTGGATCGCCGCTGATGGAGTACCAGCGGACTTCACCCTGCTCTCCTGTTATGGCGTATTCGAAACCTCTGAAGGGCTGATGCGCTTCCAAAGTGGCTTGATGTGGCGCCCATTGCTCGGGCGTCAGATCAATATCGAGTTCCCAGCGGGTCTTTCCCAGCGCCACCGCGAGCGGCGTGAAGCCCTTGGAATACGCTCCGACGAATTCCGTGAACCGAAACTGCTCGTCCTGTTGCCAGAACCAGTCGGATGACATCGTCGACAGCGCCTGAAACCTGACTTCGCTTTCGCGCAAAGTCTGCTCGACGGCTTCCTGCTCGGCGATATTGTCACGCAAGCGCTCATTGACTTCTATGGCACCGATTACCGAACGCGACACCAGCAGTGCTTTGCGCAGCACCGCCACCGGCCAGGCAACTGCCAGCGTAGCCAGCAGCAGGTAGTTCACATCGCCAGTGCTGCTGTAGCGATGCAGGTAGTGCACAAGCGCGGGCAGCAGGCAGCCTCCCGAGATCACCAGATAATAGTTCGGCAGGACTGACATGCCAAGGCAGCTCACCGTTGCCACGCTGGTGAGTATGAGTAGCAGGACCAGCTCTGCCATCAGCGAAGGCCCAGGCGGCAGCAGGAATGACGCCAAGCCGAAGGTGAGTGCCATCACAGAACCCATACCGATACGCAGCCAAAGCTTGCGTTCGACTCCGTTCGCCGGCGCGGCGGCGTTGTGCCACATTCGGTCGGAAACGCCGATGCCGACAATCAACAACACTGCCGCGCTTGTCCATATGGCCAGAGGAAGCGACTCGACACCGGCGCTGAACAGCGTGGCAGCGATCAGCGCAGTTGCGAAGACCGAGTTCGCCACGTTTCCAGCGGCGAGCCGAAAAAATGTCTCAACCCGAAGCTTCCACACTCTGGACTGCAGTGTCTCCTGATCACGGCCCTCAGGCATGAATACGACCGGTGAGTAGCACAAGCGATGGCGAGCGCAAGCTGCGCTGTACCCAGCGCGTGTCCTTGCCCTGCAAAGTTGCTACTAGACGCATGAGTGCCCTTCGATGATTGCGTTGCCGACCCTTCCAGCCAGTTCACTCTAATGCTACAGCGATTCGGAGTGTCGCGAGCACCCCGAAAACTCGGCGCTGGCAGGACGGCGAACTATCAGGAAGTATGGGAAATACAACGGGCCCGCAGGAACTACGTTTGCGGCTGTGTGTCTCCGTCTGTCGTCGATTTCGCGTCAGCCTGCGCCACCGAACTGTGAATATCTCTCCCTGGTGGCCATCAAGCACGCTCTGTCTCCCGGAAAGGCATGCCATACTGGATTTAGGGTAAGGCGTCGCGCAACAATAACATGATGAAGTTTATTTCCGTGGTGGTATGAGCGCATAGTTCCAGTCGCCGTGAAACTTGTCCAGCTTGAGATTAAGGGCGGCCAGCTCTGCATCGGTGATCTTGATGCCAGTCGGGTACTTGCCTCGATCCAGTTCCGCGCGAATTCTCAGGCCAGCCTGGGTGGTTGTATTGGCGATCAGATTGACAACGACCTCGTGACTCACCAACGGACGTCCGCGCCAATTTTGCGTGATATGACAAAACATTCGATGCTCGATCTTGTTCCATTTGCTGGTTCCCGGCGGGAAGTGGCACACATGGACAGGTAATCCCAGGCGAGTCGACAATTTCTGCAAGGCAACCTTCCACAAGCGGCACCGACTGCCATTGCTTCCGCCGCCATCGGCGGTGATCAACAACTCCCGTGCATCGGGATATCTCTTGGCGCCCATCTTGTTCCACCACCGGCCAATGGCCTGCACCGCGAACGCGGCGGTGTCGTGATCGATGCCTACGCTCACCCAGCCTTCGTTGCGGCTCATGTCGAACACGCCGTAGGGGATGACCTTGCCAAGTTCGGGATCAGGAAAGTCGTGAACGTCCACGCGTTCCGGCTCTCCTTTGCGCTGCCACTCTCGCCCGTTGTTCTTGTACTGGCCTACGAGTTCCTTCTTTTTCGTGTCCACCGAAATCACCGGTTGCCCACGCTGCTGGAATCGTTTCACCTTGGCGTTGATGTACTCAAACTGCGTGTTGCGGTCAGGATGTTCCGTTCCCTCCAAGGTCTTGCGGTTGCCTTGCAAGCTGTAGCCGTCGGCATTCAGCAAATGCGCCACCGCCCTGGCACTGATCGGGTGTCCCTGTTGCGACAACTCGTGCGCGAGATGACTCGTGCTTTTGCACGTCCAGCGCAACGGCGATTCGGGATCGCCGCGCGTCAGCGGGGCGACCAGACGATCCAATTCCTCGCTCAATGCTGGGTCTGTTTCGGTCAAACGTTTGCGTCCTCCACCGGCTTTGCGCAACCGCGACGTGACTTCCGCGTCCGGATCGGCATCGTGGCTCGCCAACTCGGTCAAACCCTTTTTTATCGTGTTCGGCGACATCCCCGTGGCATGGCTTACCGCGCTTACGCCACCCCAACCATAGGCCCGCGCTTCCGTCGCCGCCCAGTGCCGACGCGACCGTTCGTCCAACACCGATGCCAGTGATCGGTACTTCGATTCGATCTGCTCTATCGCGGACGCAATCTGCATACCGCTTTAAAACATATCTCACAGAATTAATCAAGTTATTTATGCGCGACGCCTAAGCTTATTCTCATGATGGCGTCCTCGGTACTTGCTGAAAAGCCACCGCCATTCATCCCTGATAGCAGAAGCGATAGTTCACGAATGTCATTTTTTTACCTGGACAGTCCGCATTCACCGACCGATGACTTCTGATTTTTCGACTGTTGAAGACGAACTGGCCCTGGCCCAGGCCGATTCACGCGACATGAAGCGCACGGTGATCGCCTTGCGCACCGAGCTTGAGGCGGCACACTCAGAAATTCAGGCCGTAACGGCACGCGTCACACAAGCCAACGCTGCAGAGATTACGCAGCTGAAAACGACAGTCGGTGCCCTGCGCGAGGAACTGGAACGTGCCCGGATCGAACGTGAAAAAGCCGTGCAGCAGGAGCGCGCGGCGGCCAGCCAGGAATCACAAATGCTCAAGGCGACGGCCGCGGCCCTGCGCGAAGAACTGGAATTGGGACGCACCGAGCGTGACCATGCGGTGCAGCAGGAACGCGTCGCGGGTCACAATGAAATGCAGCAGCTAAAAGCCACCGCAGCGGCACTACGCGACGAACTGGAGCGTGCGCGCGCCGACACGGACAATGCCGTTCGCACCGCATTGGTCAGCGCCCAGGGGGAAATTGCCCAGTTGCGGCAAACCGTAAGCGGATTGCGCGAAAGTCTCGAGCTTGCTCAGATAGACAGAACCAACTCGATCAATCGCGAACGCTCTCTCTTTGCTGACGAATCTGCGCAATTGAAAAACACGATTCAGGACCTGCGCGACCAGATCGACGCCAGGCGTAGCAAATAGACAAGGAACTCCATGGATCAGGCGAGCGAACGTCCAAGCACAAAGCGAAAATCGACTGAGCAGGAACAGGAAGGTCGGCGGCGGCTGCGACACCTGGAATTGCTGCTCGAAGTGACCCGCCGCATGGCCGGTTATGGAACACTTGATGAAGTTCTTCAGGCACTGGTTGACATGACCACGACTGAACTGAATGCCGAACGTGGATCACTTTTCCTCAATGATCCGGACACCAACGAGCTGTATTCCCGTGTCGCGCAGGGGAATATCCAGCGAGAGATTCGCATCCTGAATACCAGCGGCGTTGCTGGCTATGTCTATACCGCGGGTGAGGCGCTGATCATCGCCGACGCCTACGCCGACGACCGCTTCAACCGCTCCATTGACGAACAGACCGGGTTCACCACTCGCAATATTCTGTGCGTGCCGATCAAGACGGTGAAAGGGGAAATTATTGGCGTTGCGCAAACGCTGAACAAGCGCACGGGCAAATTCACCAAGCATGACCTCAATCTGCTCGAGGCCATGACCAGCCAAGGCACACTTGCGCTGCAAAGCGCTCAATTCATAGAACGAATGCAGGCCATTCGACGTCAGGAAATGGAATTCATCGACGTCGTTTCCGAGGTTACCGCAGACATCAAGCTTGGATCGCTATTGCAAAAGGTCATGGGTGAGGCAACACGTCTGCTGAACGCCGAGCGCTCGACGCTGTTTCTGAACGACGAAAAGACCAATGAACTTTGGTCAGAAGTGGGTCAGGGTCTTGAGTCTGTGCAGATTCGCCTGCCGAACCATCTGGGAATTGCGGGCGCTGTATTCAGTTCCGGCAAGGCGATCAACATTCCCTACGCCTACGCCGATCTGCGCTTCAATCCGGCCTTCGACAAGAAGACCGGTTACTTCACCCGATCGATACTTTGCGTCCCGATTGCCAACAAACATGGCAAGGTCATCGGCGTGACGCAGGTGCTGAACAAGCGCGGAGGCCCGTTCACCAGCGAAGATGAATCGCGCCTGCGCGCCTTTACCGCACAGATATCTATTGCGCTGGAGAACGCCAAGCTATTTGCCGACGTGCAGAACATGAAGAATTACAACGAGGCCATGCTGGAGTCGATGTCAAATGCAGTCATCACACTCGATGAAGCCGAGAAGATCGCCACCTGCAACACGGCCGGCCTGCGCATCCTGCGGGTAGCACCGGCGCAGATCCTGCACAAACCCGCCGTTGAGTTCTTCGCCGGCAGCAACGCCTGGGTACATGAAAAGCTCAAGCGCGTCGGCGAGACGCAAACCACCGAACTGGCAATGGAAGCGGAACTCATGGTCGGCGAGGACAAGCTGTCGGTGAATCTCACCGCCCTGCCCCTGCTGTCAATGGAAAAGAAGCGCCTCGGCTCGATGCTGATGCTGGAGGACATTTCCAGCGAAAAACGCATGCGCTCGACTATGTCGCGACTGATGGACCCGGCCATCGCCGACCAGATGCTGGCCGGCGGTGTCGACGCCCTTGGTGGCAAAAACGTTGTCGCCACCGTGCTGTTCTCCGACATACGCGGCTTCACCACGATTACCGAGCAACTCGGCGCTCAGGGAACGGTGGCACTGCTCAACGAGTACTTCACGCTGATGGTCGATTGCATCCAGCGCGAGGAAGGTATGCTCGACAAGTTCATCGGCGATGCCATCATGGCCGCCTTCGGCATTCCCGTGCCGCACGATGACGACGCCGACCGCTCGGTACGTACTTCGATCGCGATGATTCGCGAGTTGTGGAACTGGAATACGCAGCGAGTGCGCGAAGGTAAATTGCCGGTCGACATCGGCATCGGCCTCAATACCGACAACGTGGTGTCAGGCACCATCGGTTCAAAGAAGCGCATGGACTACACCATCATCGGTGATGGCGTAAACCTTTCGGCACGCCTGGAATCGGCCTGCAAGCAGTACGGCGCCCACATCCTGATCAGCGAATTTACCTACAAGGCACTCAGAGGAACCTACTACAGCCGTGAACTCGACCTGGTCGTGGTCAAGGGCAAGACACAACCGGTCGCCATATACGAAATCCTTGACTATCACACGGAGGAAAGCTATCCGCAGATGACGGACGCATTACGTCTCTTCAAGGCCGGCCTGCAGAAATTCCGACAGCAGAAATGGCAAGACGCCAAGGGCGAATTCGAGGACGTGCTGGCGCTGAACGACCAGGACATGGCAGCAAAAATGTATATCGAACGCTGCGATCACTTCAACGCCGACCCGCCCGGAGACGACTGGGACGGCGTCTGGGTTATGAAGTCGAAGTAGTTAGAACGGCAACGCCAGGGAGCGGCTATTTGACGCGGGTAAGGTAGGGTCGGCCAGACTCACGCTCGGACTTCGGCTCAGAGGCTTTGACAGATGCCGCCTGGCTCGCATCTTCTGATTCCGCCACGGAGGGTTCCGCCGCGGATGGTTCTGTCACCGACTCCGCGCTGGCGTCGACCGAGGATAACTCGGTGACTTCAAACGCCATTCCTTCACCATTCTCGCTGGCATAAATTGCGGCTACCCGTTCGATGGGTACGACAACGGGAAAAGTTCGCCCGCCAAAACGAGCCTGAAACGTGATCTCTTCATTGCCGAGCAACAGCTGATTGGTCGCTTCATGTCCGACATTCAGGACAATTTCGCCATCCTTCACGAATTCACGGGGAACACGTGTCGTAGCGTCAACCGAAACAGCCAGATAGGGCGTAAAGCCCTGATCCGTGCACCACTCCTGGATAGCGCGGATCAGGTAAGGCTTAATCGATTGCATTGGCTTTGAGCCAAGATGAAGAAAGTTGATACCCGATAAGGCGCTTCAACGGCGCATCATCTTTTCGGTCGGAGTCAGGGCATCAATAAACCCCTGCCGCGAGAAGATGCGTTCGGCAAACTTCATCAGCGGAGCCGCGGTTTTGGGCAGGTCGATACCATAATGCTCAAGACGCCAAAGCAGCGGCGCGATGGCCACATCAAGCATCGAAAAATCGTCGCCCAGCAAATACTTCTGCTTGTTGAACACTGGCGCAAGTTCAGTCAAACGATCACGCATGTGCAAGCGCGACTTGTCTGCCGACTTGAGGTTCTTCTCAAGTGAATCAATGTAACTGAACAGTTCGTGTTCCATCGTAAACAACAACTGCCGCGCCTTCGCCCGCGTTTGCGGATCAGGCGGCATCAGTTGCGGATGAGGGAAGCGTTCGTCAATATATTCATTGATGATGTTCGACTCGTAGAGCACCAGATCGCGATCAACCAGAACCGGGACGCGGTTGTACGGGTTGATTACGGCGATGTCCTCTGGCTTGTTGAAAAGATCAACGTCGATCACCTGAAAGTCCATCTGCTTCTCGTACAAGACGATACGACAGCGATGACTGAACGGACACGTTGTGCCGGAGTACAGATTCATCATGGCACTGGTGCCCCAGGAATAATCTGCATCACGGACCACTTTGCGTACGGGCGGCGCGTTCATTTCTCGGTGCCCCATAATTTGGATTCACTTATTGGAGTTAATGAATGTCTTTCCAGTACTCGCGTTTCAGCGCGTATGCAAAGACGAAGACTACAGCCAGGAAAATCAGAACAATTACACCAAGCTGCTTGCGGGTTTCGGCCACTGGCTCGCCCATATAGGTGAGGTAGCCGACCAGATCGCCAACCAGTGCATCGTACTCTTGCGGCTTGAGCTTGCCTGGTTTGACCAGTTTGAGTTTGTGGTCCTCGCCCCTGATCTGATCACCCTGCAGTTCCCAAAGTACGTGGGGCATGCCAACATTTTCATACACGACATTGTTCCAGCCTGTCGGGCGGCTCTCGTCGCGATAGAAAGTGCGCATATAAGTGTAGAGCCAGTCGGCACCACTGCCATACTCTGAACCACGAGCACGGGCGATCAGGGTGAGATCCGGCGGCGCGGCACCAAACCATTCCTTGGCTTCCGCGCGACGCATGCCGATCGTCATCAACTCACCGACTTTGTCGGCCGTGAACAGCAGATTGTCCTTGATCTGCGCTTCAGTCAGCCCAATATCCCCGAGGCGGTTGTAGCGCATGTAGGACGCCGAGTGACAGTTCAGGCAGTAATTGACAAATATCTTGGCGCCATTTTGCAAGGCAGCCATGTCGGTCGATCTGTCGGGCGCCTTGTCCAGATGTAACTCCGGACCGCTCGCAAAAACGAGGAAGGGCGCGAACAGCAGAGCAGTGAAAAGCTTTTTCATTTGAAATTCACTCTATCCGGTTCGGGTTGGCAGCGATCAAGCGATGACCAGACCGGCATCGTCAAGAAAAACAGGAAGTAATACAAACTAAGTATCTGCGCCACGGGTGCCCCGGGAATAAAGCCGAAAAATTCGTACGATGGCGCCTTGGTACCCAGGAAGCCCAGGATGAAAAAGGAGAAAACAAACAGGGCCAGCATGGTCTTGGTGATCGGACCGCGATAACGGATTGACTTCACCGGGCTGCGATCCAGCCAGGGCAGCAACGCCAGGATCAAGGTTGATGCCCCCATGGCGACCACACCCCAGAATTTCGCATCGATTCCGAACAGCGGATAGGTCACTGCACGCAAAATCGAGTAGTAAGGCGTGAAGTACCAGACTGGTGCTATATGGGGCGGTGTTACCAGCGGATCAGCCGGAAAGAAATTGTTGTACTCGATAAAGTAGCCACCCATTTCCGGGGTGAAAAAGACGATGATCGAAAAGACCATCAGAAATACCACGACGCCAACAATGTCCTTTACCGAGTAGTACGGATGGAAGGGAATGCCATCGAGTGGAATACCTTTTGCGTCCTTTTTCTTCTTGATTTCGATACCGTCCGGATTATTTGAGCCGACTTCGTGCAAAGCGATGATATGCGCTGCAACCAGTCCCAGCAGCACCATTGGCACCGCAACGACATGGAAAGCAAAGAAACGGTTGAGCGTCGCATCGCCAACAACGTAGTCGCCGCGCAGCCAAATCGACAGATCCGGTCCGATCAGGGGAATCGCGGAGAACAGATTCACAATGACCTGCGCGCCCCAGAACGACATCTGGCCCCAGGGCAACAGGTAGCCGAAGAAGGCCTCGGCCATCAGTGCGAGGAAGATGATCATGCCAAAAACCCAGATCAGTTCGCGTGGCTTGCGGTATGAACCGTAAAGCATGCCGCGGAACATGTGCATATACACCACGACAAAGAAAGCCGAAGCGCCCGTCGAGTGCATGTAGCGAATCAGCCAGCCCCAGGGGACATCTCGCATGATGTATTCAACGCTGGCAAAGGCCACCGGCACGCCCGAAGCATTCAGTGAGGCGTCGGGCTTGAAGTGCATGGTGAGGAAGATGCCGGTGACGATCTGAATGACCAGCACCAGCATCGCCAGCGAACCAAAGAAGTACCAGAAATTGAAGTTCTTCGGTGCGTAATATTCGGAAAGGTGGGCTTTCCAGTTCGACGTAAGCGGAAAACGCGCGTCAACCCAGTCCAGCGTCCCTTGCAATATGGCGTTCACTTTGCTCATCGCGTCAGGCCTTCTTTTCTTCGCCAATCACGATCTTGGCATCACCAAGATACATGTGCGGGGGAATTTCTAGGTTGTCCGGCGCCGGCTTGCTCTTGTAGACACGGCCGGCGAGATCGAAGGTGGAACCGTGACAGGGACAGAAGAAGCCGCCCGGCCAATCGGGCGCAATTCCGGACTCGGCCCCTGTCTTGAACTTCTCGGTTGGAGAACAGCCGAGGTGGGTACAAATACCGACGGCCACGAGAATCTCGGGTTTGATCGAACGCGTCTCGTTCTGTGCGTAGTCGGGCTGCATGTTCTTTTCCGATTTCGGATCAGCCAATTGGTCCGCAATCTTCGGCAAGGTATCCAATTGCTCCTTGGTCCGATTGATGATCCAGACCGGCTTGCCGCGCCACTCGACAGTCATCATCTGACCCGGTTCAAGTTTGCTGATATCGACTTCTACGGGCGCGCCAGCCGCTTTTGCCCGCTCGGAGGGCAGCATGCTGGCCACAAAGGGCACAGCCACTGCCACTCCAGCTACTCCGCCTGCAGCTGCCGTAGCAACCAACAGACGCCGCCGACCGCAGTCGACTGTATCGTCACAACTCATGGTGATAGTCCCTGAATGCTGAAATGCGAATTCGGAAAGAGCGTGATTGTAGCGAATCTCGCGACACGATTAAAGCCCTGAAGAGGCCCAACTTATGGGTTTTGATCAATCTAAATTAATTATCCTCTTATATTCAATCAGATAGCACCGCTATTTCGTAAGCGCAAAATCTCTTCAGGAGGGTATCCGAGCCCGCTTAGGACGCTTTCCGTATGCTCTCCGAGTGCGGGACCAATCCAGCAGGTTTCTCCTGGCGTAAGCGACAACTTGGGCACGATACCTGGAATACGAAAGTCTTTTCCATCAGGGAGTTGTGCAATTTCAATCATCTGACGTGCGAGAAACTGTGGATCAGTAAACATGTCAGAAGCCGAGTAAATACGGCTGGCCGGCACTTGTGCCTCTGCTGCGGTGCGCAATACGGTTTCAGCCGTATTGGCACAAACCCAGTCGTCGATTACGCCATAGATTTCGGTAGCACGTGCATCCCTGCCAGCGTTACTGGTCAGCGTCAAGTCTTCCGCCAAATCGGTACGACCAATGGCTAGCATCAACCTGCGGAATATGGCATCACCATTGGCACCAATAATCAGATGCTTTCCATCTGAACTTGTGTGGGTATTGGATGGCGTGATGCCGGGCATGACATTGCCGGTCCGTTCGCGAACATAATTGCAAACGTCAAATTCCGGGACCAGACTCTCCATCATGGCAAATACGGCTTCGTACAGGGCTACGTCGACTACCTGCCCTTTGCCGCCCATAACCTCGCGATGCCTCAAGGCCATCAAAGCGCCCAACGCACCCCATAGCGCCGCGATTGAATCACCGATGGAGATGCCGGTTTTCACCGGAGGTCGATCCGCGAAGCCGGTCACATAGCGCAGGCCACCCATTGATTCACCGATCGCGCCGAATCCCGGCTGACCGGCCATGGGGCCGGTCTGACCAAAACCGGATAGTCGGACCATGACCAGGCCCGGATTGATCGCGGAAAGCGTTTCCCAACCGAGCCCCAGTTTCTCCATGACACCGGGACGAAAGTTCTCGACAACGATATCGGCGTCCGCCACCATTTTTCGAGCAATCTCGACACCTTCCGGATGCTTGAGGTTGATGGTTACCGACTGCTTGTTGCGCGATTGAACGAACCACCACAGGGAAGTTTCACCATCTCCCGTCGGGTACAGCTTGCGCCACTTGCGCAAGGGGTCGCCCTCGCCCGGCGCCTCGACCTTGACCACGTCGGCGCCAAACTCGGCGAGGATGCGCGAACAAAACGGACCGGCAATCAAAGTGCCGAACTCGATAACTTTTACGCCGGCAAGCGGTTTTGCGGGAGCGATCAAATCAGGCTCAATCGAAGTCGCGTCGCTCGCGCAAGGCCTGGGCAACGGTCGCGGCGTCGGAAAACTCAAGCTCGCCACCGACTGGCAAGCCGCGCGCGATGCGGCTCACCTTGAGCCCACGCGCATGCAGCAACTCGGAGAGGTAATGCGCTGTCGCCTCGCCTTCGTTGGTGAAATTCGTTGCAAGTATCACTTCTTTGACCAGACCATCGGTAGCGCGGCTGAACAGTCGCTCGAAGGCCAGTTCCTTGGGACCGATCCCGTCGAGCGGGCTCAACTTTCCCATCAGAACATAGTAGAGCCCATTGTAGGCATGGGTCTGCTCCATGCTGATAGCATCGATTGGCATTTCAACAATGCACAGCTGAGTCGCGTCCCGGCGTGGCGATACGCAGCGATCGCAAATTTCGGTTTCGGTAAAGTTGTTGCAGCGGGCGCATCGATGCAGCAACAGCAACGCCGCGTCAAGTCCGCTTGCCAGCCGCTTTGCCCCGGATCGATCACGCTGCAAAAGATGATATGCCATTCGCTGCGCCGATTTGGGGCCGACTCCGGGAAGGCAGCGCAATGCCTCGATCAGTTCATCGAGACTGGACAATGAAGCCATCAGAACGGTAGTTTCATTCCAGGCGGCAGGTTGAGACCCTGGGCAAAACCACTCATTTTTTCGGCCGTCGTCGCCTCGACCCGCCGGTTGCCATCATTCAACGCGGCAGCAATTAAATCTTCCAGCATTTCCTTGTCGTCCATCACCGAAGGATCAATGGTGACGCGCTTGACATCATGCTTGCAGGTCATGACGACTTTCACCGCACCTGCGCCAGACTGGCCTTCAGCTTCCAGCTGCGCCAGCTGCTCCTGGGCCTTCTCCATATTTGCCTGCATCTGCTGCGCCTGCTTCATCAATCCGGCTATGCCACCCTTCATCATTTTTCCTTCACTCCTTTAAACGGGTTTGATCGTTGATTCATCGATGTTCGCGTCGAACAGGTCCACCACATCACGCACGAAAGGGTCCTTTTCGATAGATGCTATCGCACGTTCCTGGCGCTCGCGTTGTTTGTTGCGACTGCGCTCCGCCGGGGACTCGGATTCCAACTCTGCGACGTCGATTTCAAGACGAAGAGGATGTCCGGCCCAGTTTTGCAATTCCGTTTGCAGCTTGTCCTGCTGCGGCTTGCCCAGCAAGTGTTTATGCACCGGCGACAACCTCAGTCGGATTGCCAGCTCACTGCGCTCTGACAACTCGCAGTGCTGCGCCAATTGCCTTGACATGCCGGAAAGCGGCAATTGAGCCACCAGCGCATGCCAATCTTCTTCCGCCGGTGCAGAGCCTGGCGCAGACGGTGGCGCAACAACTTCGGTAGTTGCTGCGGGCTTCGAAACGACTACGTGTTGAAAAGTCGGCGGTAGCGATACGGCGGCCTCACTTTGCGGGGGCATGGCTGCATGAGGTACGGCCTTCGCTGCCGCCGGACCTGCGACTCGAGCGGGTTGAACTGGTCGGGGCGATGAAACAACGGCCCCGCGCTGGGGCGCGAACGCGTGCAGTCGCAGCAAACACATGACAAAACCGGCGTAATCATCAGGTGCCAGCGAAAGTTCATCCCGACCATGGATGCTTATCTGGTACGCGAGCTGCAAATATTCAGCATCCAGCGCCTGAGCGTATGGCGCAAGATGACTTCGCTCGCCCTCATCAAGTAGCGCTTCAGGGGCAAACTGCGCCAACGCAATGCGATGGAAAAGGCTTGCCAATTCCTGCAGACCACCGTCAAACGACAGGCTGCGCGCATCCATCAACTTTGCCACTTCAAGCATAGCCTGCACGTCCTGCGCCACCAAGCCGTCGAGCAGCGCGAACAGGTGTTCATCGCCAACCGTGCCCAGCATTGCCCGAACGCCACCGTCTTCAATCTTTCCCGCGCCATGGGCAATTGCCTGATCCAGCAAAGACAGCGCGTCGCGCATGCTGCCTGCCGCGCCTTTTGCCAGATGACGCAGTGCTGCTGCTTCGAAGGCCACGCCTTCGGCCTCCAGCACACGCGAAAGGTGGTCAATGATCTGCGATTGCGGCATTTGCTTCAGATTGAACTGCAGGCAGCGCGACAGTACCGTCACGGGGATTTTCTGGGGATCAGTGGTCGCAAGAATGAACTTGACGTGATCCGGCGGCTCCTCCAGGGTCTTCAGCATTGCATTGAAGGCATGGCCGGAAAGCTGGTGAACCTCATCTATGACATAAACTTTGTATCGACCGATGGTCGGCGCGTAAGTTGCGCGCTCCAGCAGCTGAGTCATGTCGTCAACACCGCGATTTGACGCCGCATCGAGTTCGAGGTAATCAACGAAACGACCGCTATCAATCTCGGTGCAGGCCGAGCAGACACCACAAGGCGTTGAACTGATACCCGTTTCACAATTCAGTGCCTTGGCCATGATCCGTGCCAGCGTGGTCTTTCCCACGCCACGCGTTCCAGTAAACAGATAGGCGTGATGCAGTCGATTCTGGTCCAGCGCATGCGTTAGGGCGCGCACGACATGCTCCTGTCCCACCAGGGTGGCAAAGGATTTTGGACGCCACTTTCTGGCCAGAACCTGATAACTCATACAGCGATTTTATCAGGCCCCCAACAAACAAACAGGGCCGCCGATCGTGGATCGACAGCCCCTTTCAGAAAGATGAAACTCCGCTAACCCTTGCGCGATTCCGACGTTCCGGGAGTTCCTTGCCTATCATGATTCCGCCCACCGCGAACGGGCCTGTGATGGCGCCTTTCGGCGTGACTGAAATGCTTGTCTGCCATCGCTTTTTGCTCCGGCGAAAGTGCTGAATAGAGTCGATTGAAAGATTCACTGACCGACTGCATCGCGGCAAGCCGCCTGGTCATTCGGCTCTGCATCTGCGCCATGCGCTCTGGCGCAGTTAGCTGCTGATCATCCTGAGAGCTGTCACGCCTGGCCTGCATACCCTCGACCACGACGAACTCCGACTTCTCGGCAAAAGCATTCCAAAGCGGTTCCTGTTGCGGTGTAACCTTCAACTCATTCCTGAGTCGCGAAAGCCGCTTCTCGACACGCGCGCCGGGATCAGGCTTGTCACCCCTTTGCAGCGAACTGCGTTTCAATCCCGATTTTCCCTCGTCGCCACCTGGAACCTCGGCCTGGGCGATACCGAAAACGGCCGTGCTGGCTGCTACAACGCCGGCAACAATCATGCTGTTTAGTTTCATGGCTTTTCTCCTGTCGTGAATGCCTCAAGGCAGGATGCATTTCAACCGATGGCTGTAAGTAATATGTGACAGCCTCGACGCGTTTGTAAGGGGAGATTGCAGAGCGCGTGCGCAGGCCATGAACTGCGCAGAGATACAAAGAGTGGGGTGCGACGAGCCTGACCCCCGGCACTTGCAGAAAATAGCTGTGGCTGCTTCCTTCCGGACCTGACCAGATTCACCACCCCGCAATGCGGGGAGACCCGCCGCAGCGGAATTTTATCAGCTTTTAAGAGCAGGTCGCGTCAGTTCCAGACTGATTTCAGCGCCTTTACTGGAGACGATCCCGGTCTTCAAAAAATGGGGGGTTAGCCTCCGCCTCGCTGGAAATGCAATGAAAACCGCTCCATGAATTGCTCCTGCTGCTCAACCGACAAACCGTCAAATTCGATCTCGACACGATGACGCTCGAGCCGTACAAGACCGATTTCGAGCTGCGGAATCGGTGTCAAACGTACAAACCAGCCGCGCCCGGAAAACCGTCCGTCAATTTCGCTCAGTTGATCATCCCCGGTAGCCCGTTTCAGCAGCCGGACGAAGTCGTCTCGAGTAATCGCCGCATCGTAGGCGAGCGGAAATTTCATCCGCCGGCCACCGGCGGCCAGATGGCCAGGGTCTCTCCGTCGCGCAGGGTACGGCCCGCACGGTCGCCCGGTGGGATAAAGTTTCCGTCGACCAGCACAAGATGGACCATTTTCTCAGGCAGGCTGAAACGATCAATAATTTGACCTACCGTACTGGCGTCATCCACATCAAGCTGCAATGCGTTGGTCTTTTTGGCTTCCGAAGGGAGATAGTCCTGCAGATTGGCAAACAGCTTGAAGGTAATCTTCATGCCACCCCCTGTGCGGTCGCCAGATAGGCGGCCATGAATCCGGTTGGGTCGTCCATCAAGCGCTGCTTCCAGACGCCAAGTGTCGCCTGAGTCTGAACCAGGCCCCGCAGCGCACCAACGTGGTCGGTCCAGCCGATACTGGTCGCACCGATCATTACCTCGCCCTGAAATTGCAAGGAAAGATACTTGTAGTTCGCTTCGTCGATGAGTTCTACGCCCTCCCCACCCGATTCCTTGCCTGCTCCCTGCCACTGTCCAAAGGAGGTCGACACCAGACCCAGGGTATCGAGCACATTGATTGCCAGACTACCGCCACTTGTCGCCGCTCCTTCCGCCATGTTGTGAGCAGCGACGCGGGCCTGATCGACCGCATTGGGCTGAATCGCGTTGAGTTCCGGCTGCCCGGTATGAAAACCCAACGCCTCGGTCACGTCACCCGCAGCAAAAACGTCCGCAAGGTTGGTACGCATACCCGCATCCACCCGAATGCCACGTTCCACTGCAATCCCGCTGCCTTCCAGAAAATCGATATTCGGCACTACACCAGCAGCACAGATCACCAGATCCGAGGAGATTTCCTCACCCGTACTGAGTTTGGCCAAAAGCGCGCGATCCTTTTGCTCAATGGCAGTAACACCGGCATTGACATGCACAGCGACACCTTTGCTTTCGACCCACTGACGAATCATGTTTCCCGCCTTGGCCGTCATCATGCGCGGCACCATGCGATCACCCATTTCGACCACAGTCAGGTCAACGCCACGCGAAGCGAGAGCTTCCATGATGATGCAGCCGATAAAACCTGCACCAATTTGCAATACACGTGCGCCCGACGCCGCTTTCGCCGCAATGGCCCGTGCATCCTCGATCGTCCAGCAGGTATGCACATTGGCCAGATCCATACCTGCGACTTTGGGACGCAGCGGGCGGGAGCCAGTGGCTATCAGCAGGCGGTCGTAGGGCAATTTTTCGCCACTGGCAAACTGGATCTGTTTGGCCTGTGCATCGAGCTTGACGACCTTGCCCTCAATCAGATGAATGCGCTCACTGGCATAGTGGTCGTGGCTCTTTCTAAGATGGGTGCCAAGGTCGGGAATTTTCCCCATCAGAAAATAGGGAATAGCCATGCGTGAATAAGGCGGTTCCGTTTCGTCGCCGATGAGCGCGATCTCGGCATCCGGCTGCAACCGACGCAAAGTTTCGGCGGCGATCAGACCGGCCGGTCCATTGCCAATAATTACGTGTTTCATAGCAGGTCCTCATACAAAAATGCCAAGGCAACCGGGTTTGCCGGCCACCTTGGCATGGGTGCGACTATTACAGGCCCAACCGAGCCAGTGTTTCCTTGGTTGGCACACCTTCGGGGCTCCAGCCGCGAGCCGCGTAGTACTCCGGCCGCATCTTGTCGATGCCATTGACCAGACCCTTGGCCGGGCCCGTCTTGGCCGGTTCGGTCTTCAGGCGCGGCGGCAGGTCATCGTCCTTGGCGGTGAAGCCGGCAGCGTTGTTGAACAGGCGCTCCATGTTCCAGATACGCTCGCCCAGCAGGCTCAGCTTCTCCATGGTCCAGTCACCTTCACAGGCGGTGTCCAACTGCGGCTGCAGGTCGGCCAGCGACCAGGCAAAGGTGGTGAAGGCACAGACGCCGGCGGAATCGAATACCGAGGTCGCGTCCTGGAAGGCCTTGACCAGATCGGCCTTGCCTTCGGTCACCAGCGGATCGGTCTTGACCGGAATGCCCAGGACTTCGGAGGCAACGGTATAGGCCCGCAGGTGGCAGGCGCCACGGTTCGAGGTGGCGTAGCCCAGGCCCATGCCCTGGATGCCGCGGGAGTCGTAGGCGGGGAATTCCTGCTTCTTGACGCCCATCGACAGTTCGGGGTGACCGTATTTCTCGCACATGCGGGCCGAGCCCATGCCCAGGATCTTGCCGAAGCCTTCGCCCTTGCCGACCATTTCAGCCAGCGCGACCAGCGCCTGCGCGGAACCGAAGGGGGCATCGAGACCGATTTCTTCCTTGGTCAGAACGCCCATGTCGTAGAGTTCCATGGCGGCAGCGACGGTGGCGCCGAAGGTGATCGGGTCGAAGGCGTCCTCGTTGCACAGCACGTTGACGTATTGCAGTGCTTCGAGGTCGCCGACACCGTTGGCAGCGCCCAAGGCCCAGGCGGCTTCGTATTCAAGTCCGCCGGAAGCTCCCCAGTATTGCGGTTTGTTCACGACGCTGAAATGGGACTCGTCGATCTTGGAGATGCGGCCGCAGGCAATGGTGCAGCCAAAGCAGGCGGCGTTGGTGACGAGGTGAGCCTTGCCATCGGTGGGACGCTTTTCGTGCATGGCTTCGCCGGAGATCTTGCGGGCATCTTCGAACTGGACATCACGGTGGTTGCGCGTGGGTAGCGCGCCCATTTCGTTGATGACGTTCATCAAGACCTGGGTGCCGTAGGTGGGCAGGCCTTGCCCGGTGACGGCATTGTCGGCGAGCACTTTTTTGGCGGCAACGGTGGCGGCCATGAAGCCTTTGGGGTCCTTGATGGTGCCGCCACTGCCCTTTTTGCCGCGCACGGCAACGGCCTTGAGGTTCTTGCTGCCCATCACGGTGCCAACGCCGGAACGGCCGGCGGCACGGTGCAGATCATTGACGATGCAGGCGTACATGACGCCGTTTTCGCCGGAGCGGCCAATGCTGCAAACCCGAATCTCGGTGTCCTGATGACTCTTCTTGATCGTCTCTTCGGTCTGGAAGACGGTTTTGCCCCAGAGGTGGCTGGCGTCTTTGAGTTCGGCTTTGTCGTCTTCGATCGAGAGATAGACCGGTGTGGGTGACTTGCCTTCAAAGATGATCATGTCCCAACCGGCAAACTTGAGTTCGGCGCCAAAGTAGCCACCGGAGTTGGAGCAGGCGATGGCGCCGGTGAGCGCGCCTTTGGTGACGACCGAATAGCGGCCGCCGGTAGAGACCGGGGTGCCGGTGAGCGGCCCGGTGGTCATGATGAGTTTGTTCTCGGGCGCGAGCGGTTCAACTTTGGGATCGACTTCTTCGACAAAATATTTGGTGGCAAGCCCCCGCTGTCCCAAGTATTCCTGGGCCCATTGCATATTGAGGGGTTCGGATTTGCAGGTGCCGTTGGTCAGGTCAACGCGCAAAAATTTTCTGTTCCAGGCCATTCTTGGTCTCCTTAGGCGTTGGCGCGGGGTTGGGTGTCGGTCTTGCCGGCCCACTGGCGCATCTTGTCAAGGCCTGTCCAGTCGGCATCCACGTAGGTGATGGCTGCGGTGGGACAGGCAGTGGCACAGGCCGGGTCGCCGCCGCAGAGGTCGCATTTCTGCACCTTGCCGCTGCTGGCAACGTAGTTGACTGTGCCGAATGGGCAGGCGATGGTGCACACCTTGCAGCCGACGCAGACATCGGCATGAACCACTTTGGCTCCCGTCGCCGCATCAACACGGATCGCATCAACCGGACAAGCCGTCATGCACCAGGCTTCGGCACATTGGGTGCAGGTGTAGGGCACTTTGCGGCCAGCATGCTCAAAGTTGAAAACCTTGATGCGCGATAGCGAGATATTAAATACCCCGTGGTTTTCATACGAACACGCCATCTCGCACTGCAAACAGCCCGTGCATTTATTGGGATCAATGTGCAACGATTTTTGCATTTCCGACCTCCTCTAAGAACTCTAAGTGTTTTGGTTCAATCTTGTTCCTGTCCATGCGATGCGACAGGGCATTGTTCAATTGCAATTCGCATGCCACACCATTCTGGGCCGGCTCCTTTGAGTTTGACCACTTCGTTTCAATAGCAGCGCAACAAAACGATACAGGTGTATCAAAGCGGAACACTCTCGGCCGAATCTCATTGGAACGCAGCTAGTCCAAGCCAGCTCGCACTTTGGGTATGCGTACCATGAACCGGCGCGCATACGAGCGGAATACGGGAAACATTAGCGGTCTGCGCCACTGCGAACCTGCCTCGCTGTTTGTCCCGCTCAGGGGGCGCGGTGCGTCACACCATGAAGCGCCATGATGCGCTTCACCGTGCCGTCGGCCAGCAGTTCGTTCATTGCAGCCTGCAACGCGTGTGACAAATCCTCGCTTTTTGACTTGACCGCGAGACCCATCGCCCATTGCCGTTTTTGCATTACGGGATGCGGCAGCAGGCCGATGGCGAAGCGAGTATCGCCACCGAGCGCGCTTTCCAGTTCGCCTTGCTGTGCCACTACCGCATCAACCGCACCGGACTTCAATGCAGCCGCCGCTTCCACGGCGGTCTTGAACGACCTGAGTGAATTGCGGTAGCGGCCGCTGTCAGCCGACGCCATTACGGTGGCCGCCAGCGTATCGCCCTCGACCGCAAACAGGTGTTTTTCGAAGGGCTCCAGACTGTCAAGCTGTGGAAGTTTTTCAAGTTGTCGCGCGACCGCATAGCGCTCCCTGTGGTAAGGCGCGAAGAACCGGACCTTGTCTACCTTCGCCATGTAGGCGTTGTCGATGGGCACATGCAACATGACGTCTGCCGGACCATAGCCGAGGTAATGGCCCTTCCAGACCATATTGCGCAGATCGTCCTCCATGTTCTCATCGGCATCGAACCACAACAACGACACCTTCACGCCCAACTTTCCGGCCAGTGCAGCAGCAAGATCGACGTCAATCCCCTGACCATTGCTCGAAAACGGAGCGAAATTTTTGTACAAGGCGACCTTGAGAACACCGCTTAGCTTGATCTTTTCCAGCGCAGAGGGATCCTCGGCACGAGCAGCGGTCCCGACCGCCAGGGCCAGCATGACGAATGCTGTCGCGGCGCGGAAGACAGAGAAAACCTGGTACTGAAATTGTGATGAATAAACGCGTCCTGCCATGGTGACACTCTCCTCGGATTGTTTAGTAGCGTGGCCGACTGATCATACCAAGCGGGGTAGCTCCGACTGGATAGTGCGTCGCAGGCGACACATCATTTGGCGCCGGCCAATATCCACTTGATCAAGGTCTTCAGGTCATCCTCGGCAACACCATCCATTGGCGGCATGGGCACCTTGCCCCAAACGCCGGAGCCACCCTTTTTCACTTTGGCCAATAATTTGGCTTCTGCATTTTTTGTCTTGGCGTACTTGGTCGCAACCTCGCGATATCCGGGACCCACACCCCGCGAATCGATGGAGTGACACGACAGGCAATTCGATTTCTTCGCCAGAATTTCCATTGGATTAACGGGCTTGTTCATTTCCTCGTGGCGCGTGTCGACGTAGGAGCGAATCGCCCAGATCGCCTCCTGCGACATGATTCCCTCGAATGGCGGCATATAAACCGTGCCGTTGCGCACTTTGCCGCGCAGCGCAGACTGAAGGAAGTAGGTGTCGGTATCCTTGTCGATATCCAGATTTCTCAGGTCCGGGGCAATGCCGCCACTGATTACATCGATGCCATGACAGCGGGCGCAGTTCTGGGTATAGGCCGATTTGCCGACACGGACGGCTTCCGCATCACCACGGTAGGGATTTTCTTCCAGCATTTTTTCCCCGAGTGGCTTCAGCGAACTGACGTCAACTGCCTGCGGCGTCACGTCTCCATGAGCGTGAACGAAGAACGAGGTGGCAAATAGCGCCACCATGGAAATTGATCGAATCGCTGCTTGCATCTAAAGCTCCTCCGGCGTGTAGGTGGCATGAATGGCACAGGGCGCCCTGCGCTGTTTGGGAGTGAGTTAGCACGTTGCGTGCCAAAATCCGATGCCGCGCCAACAAAGCCTTGCCCAATCCCGAAACCGGAATTTGCAGGCATGAAACATGCGGCGCACTGTCCGGACAGCGGCGAAGACTGTGTCAATCTGGAACAATCGCTGTATCATTTACATTCAAAAACCACAAATGGTACGTTTCTGTCAAACGATACCTAGAGTCGCAGGCGACGGATTGTCGCTATGTTGCCAGAGCGAGGAGAGCATCAATGATGCAAGCCAATACGGATGGCGAACCCGATGTCACAGCTGCAGCAAAAGCGCGCGCCGTACTGCGTGAAACCGGAATCGTTCAGAGCGGAATACTGCCGTCGGCCATCGAAATGTCCTGGGAGCGATGTCTCAGCCAGGGACTCGACTCCGAACAGGCACCAGAGTTCGATCTGCTGAAGCGGGATCTGCTCGACGACCAGAAGGAAAAGAGCCGGCAGCTGCTGATCCATGCCGAGCCGGTAATGGGCATGCTTCTGGAGCAGATCGTCGATACCCAGAATGTGATCGTGCTCGCCAACGATGAAGGCCTGATTCTCCACAGTTGCGGCGATCCTGTTTTTGTGGATCGAGCCCAAAAAGTGGCGCTGACGCCCGGAGTTGATTGGTCGGAAAATAGCCGCGGCACCAACGCTGTCGGCACAGCGCTTGCCGTCGGAGCTCCCGTCGTGGTTCACGCCAACCAGCATTTTCTTTCAGCGAATCATTTGCTGACCTGTTCCTCTTCGCCAATCTTTGATCCCCATGGGCGCATTGCCGGCATACTTGATGTAACGGGCGATCATCGTAGTTTCAATCGGCACACCATGGCGCTGGTGCGTATGTCGGTACAGATGATCGAGAACCGGATGTTCGCCTCCAGTTTCAATGGGATTCTGACCCTGCGTTTTCATGCGCGGGCAGAGTTCGTCGGCACCCTCTGTGAAGGGATGGTCGCTTTTGACGAAGAAGGCATCCTGCTCTCGGCCAACCGCAACGCCTCATTTCAGTTCTGCCAGAGCCTCGATCAACTGCGCGGCGCCAGCTTCTCCTCACTGTTTGGACTGCCGATTACTCGCCTGTACGACCACTTGTTGGTGCGCCCGCAGGATCCCATCGCCCTGAAACTAAGTAACGGCGTGCGCGTTCAGGCGCGCGCCGATTTTCTCCCTGCCCATCTGCGACGTCACTCCCGGGTGGGGACCGCAGGTGATTCTGCCGTCTCCACCAGTGTCGAGGCTCCTCAAAAATCGGCGCTGACTCCTGCCGGCTGCCCACTGGAACGACTCCAGACGGGTGACCCGCAGATCGATTCCGTAGTCGTCAAAGTCAGAAAAGTCATTGGACGAGACATACCGATACTGATTCAGGGCGAAACCGGAACCGGAAAGGAGTTGCTGGCAAGCGCGATCCATTGTGCCGGACCGCGCGCGGCGAAAGCTTTCGTTGCAGTCAACTGTGCCGCCATTCCCGAAGGGCTCATTGAATCAGAACTGTTTGGTTACGAGGACGGCGCCTTCACCGGCGCCCGCCGCAAGGGAAGTGCCGGCCGTATTCTTCAAGCCGACGGCGGCACGCTTTTTCTCGACGAGATTGGCGACATGCCCTTGTCACTGCAGGCGCGATTGCTGCGCGTACTTCAAGAACGCGAGGTCACGCCGCTGGGCAGCGCGAAATCATCCCCTGTGGATATCGCCATTATCTGCGCCACGCATCGGCGAATTCGCGAAATGGTTGCCTCCGGCCTGTTCCGCGAGGATCTTTATTTTCGACTCAACGGTTTGACGGTGATGCTACCGCCGCTGAGGGCGCGCGCCGACCTGGACGCCCTGGTCGCGACACTGCTGCGGGAACTCGGTGGAGCACAGCCCCCATCAATAGATCCGGCCGTGCTGGCTCTGTTTCACCAGCATCCCTGGCCGGGCAACGTCCGGCAGTTGTCGAATCTGTTGCGCACTGCGGCCGTCATGGCGGAAGGTGAGCCAATGATTGGACTCGAACATCTGCCCGATGATTTCCTCGAAGACGTCACTCAAACGCTGGACTGGGTCACGCCGCAGAGAGGCATCACGGAAGCCACCAGGGTCGATGTCGCCGTCCCGCCAGCGCCGACTTTTTCTGCAACGCAGATTCAGGATACCGCCCCAACACCGTGCGGTCGATTGCAGGATGTCGCCTTGCAAGCCATCCATCATGCACTCGCCGACAACGGCGGCAATATTTCGGCTGCGGCGCGCGCGCTTGGCGTCAGTCGCAGCACCCTTTATCGCAAGCTGCGTGATTGAACGCTGGCGCGCACGCGCGCCAAGCTAATTCAAGCGCCCGCAGGGCGCCAATGAGGCAGCAGACGCTGCCAAATCATCGATGGCCCGCCGCTCCTTGAATCCCCAATACTGATCCAGCGGTGCTTTGCCGAGTCCATGCAAGCATCAAATCCAAACACCGTTCATTCGTTGCGTGGCATGTACTTTGCAGACCACATAGGCGGAGCGATGATGCCCGCCGCGAGTGTTCAGTAACGATGCAGATGCGTAAATAGCCTGCGTCATTTGTCGACACCTGATTGTCGGGGTACCTCGAAGACTCGAGCAGCGTCGTCGCTTTGTACAAAACTGACACATACGATACCCCTCAAAGGAGGCAACATGAAAAGTTTGAATGCACTCGCTATAAGTATCTCGGTTCTGGGCGCTCTGGCGACGTATCTCGCCCTCGGTCCGCTCGGCGGCGTTTACCTGATCTGGGCGGCGTTTGTCGCTTGGGGCGCGTTTTACGCGCTTGGCGCCGATATCGGCGCGCTGCAGAAGTTGATCGTCTGCGGCATTTTCGGTGCGCTGGTGGCCTGGGCGGTGGCAATGGTCATACTGACTGTTCCGCTGGCGGGATCCCTCGGCTTGCCGCTGTGGGCCGGGCTGGTGGTTGGCGCCGGTGTAGTGGTAGTGGTGTTGGCGGCGAACTTTCCTGCGCTGGCGACCATTCCCGCGACCGTATTTGGTTTTGCCTCATCGTTTGCCTATCTGCTGCAAACCCCGGACGTGCTGAAACCCGAGGTGCTGATGTCGCTGAGCCTGAAAAACTCATTCATTATCATTTCCCTGTCCCTGATCGTCGGCGGCGTTTTCGGCCTGCTTTCAGCCAGGTGGGGCGCATCGATGACCAAGGCATAGTCGGCCGCTCAAGCCCGCAAGGCTTGGTCGACCCACAGCAAGTCCGGGCCATCCCCGGACTTGCTGTTTTTGGCGCCGCAGGACTGGCACCCGCGCATGCCGGCGAGCTCAGAATGGTGCCTGCAGCAGATAAACGCAGAGATTTTCATGATTTTCATGATTTGGATACTGCTCATCCTTCTGACCGGGTTCATGGCATACGATTCGCTTCAAATTCCGGATCACTCGCTTCAACCCGTTTTCCATGAGAACCCATTGCCTGTCCATCCATCCTGTACTTCGGTTGTCGCTGGCAGTCGGCATCGGGCTCGGCGGCGTCCACCACACCTTGGCCGCAGAGCCTGGATCAGGCGCCACAGCGAACCGTGCCGAGGTACTGGAAGCGCCCACCGTGGAAGTGGTCGGCGCAATGCCCTTGCCCGGCCTCGGCGTAAACCGCTTTCAAGTCCATGCCAACGTCAATGCCACCAATCAGGCTGATATTGCCCGCAGTTCTGCCACCAGTTTGCCGCAGCTTCTGTCCGCCACACTGCCCGGCCTGGTGGTCGATCAGGCACAGGGCAACGCTCACCAGGCGGACGTCGCCTATCGCGGCTTTCTCGCTTCGCCACGCCTCGGAATTCCTCAGGGACTGTCTGTCTATCTCGATGGCGCGCGGATCAACGAGCCTTTCGGTGACGTTGTGCACTGGGACTTGATCCCACAGAAAGCCATTGCCTCGATCAATCTCATCCCAGGCTCAAATCCACTGTTCGGTCTCAACACGCTGGGCGGCGCCCTGGCCATCCGCACCAAGTCCGGCGAGCACTTTCCCGGCAGCGAAATCAACGCCGAAAAAGGCAGCTTTGGCCGCGTTGGCGCAGGCTTCGAACACGGCGGCAGCAGAAACGATTCAAGCTGGTTTCTGGCCGGCAATCATGAGCGCGAAGCCGGCTGGCGAGACCATTCGCCATCGCGTACGACACAGCTGTTTGCCAAGCTGGGAAAACAGAGCGCGGATTACGACATCGATCTGAGTCTGTTGGTCGGCAATTCCGATCTGATCGGCAACCAGCTGGCACCTGAATCCTTTCTTCGGCAACGCTGGCAGGATTCCTATACCTTTCCGGACCACACCCGCCATGATCTGGCGAGTGTCATTCTTAACGGCAGCCGCTGGCTCGGCGATACCCGGCTGCTCGCCGCCAATGCCTACCTTCGGGTCTTGCGGCTGGCCCAGGACAATGCCGACCTCAATGAGATTGACGACAAGCGCTTCGGCATCGTCCCCTTCGAGGGCGGAGCAAACGATGGTGCTGCCGGGGCGAATGTCGACAGTGCGACCATCAACCGCGTTCACCTGCGGCAAACAGGGTTCGGCTTCAACCTGAATCACACCTGGCTCAGCGCGGAGGATGACCGTGTCACGCTCGGTGCCTCGCTTGATCACGCCCGTTCCCGCTTCGTCCAGAGCTACCAGCTCGGCGTCTTCAATTCCGATCGATCAGCCACAAGCACCGGACTCGAAACCGAATCGGTAAACATCACCGGACTGGGCACCACGGTTTCGCTTTACGTCAGTTCCCTGGCGCGGATATCCGGCACACTCGACCTGACGGCATCAGCGCGCTACAACTATAGCCAGGTACGTACCATCGAGCACAGCACACCACAACCCGCGCCGGCCCTCGGCTTGAATAACAACTTCAGCTACCGCAGCCTTAATCCCGCGCTAGGACTGGGCTGGAATATTACGCCGACGGTCAACGCCTACGCCGGCTTGAGTCAGGGTAGCCGCACCCCCAGCCCGATCGAGTTGGGATGCGCCGACCGCAACTCGCCCTGCATGCTGTCCAACGCCTTTGGTTCCGATCCCTATTTGGCACAAGTGATGGCGAGAACCTTCGAAACCGGGATTCGTGGCAAGCATGCCGGACTCGAATGGCATCTGGGTGCCTATCGCACCAACCTGACCGACGACATCATGTTCGTCAGCGCTGGCGGCGGGCAAAGTCGCGGTTACTTCACCAACATTGGCGCCACGCGTCGCAAAGGCATCGAGGCCTCCATTGGCCTGCGCCGCAACGTGGGATGGTCCTGGTCCGGGCACTACAATCTTGTCGCCGCGAGCTTTCAGTCCGACGCAACATTGGTCTCACCGAACAACAGCTCTCGCGACACCGACCCTACGCTGGCCAGTGATGAGATTCGCGTGCGGCCGGGCAACACGATGCCCGGTGTCCCGCGCCATCAGATCAGCCTCAGTGCCTACTGGGATTCCGCTGACGAGCAGGCATATTCAGGCTGGGGCTTGGGTGCCACCCTGCGCCTGCAGTCCGCCGTATTCGTTCGCGGAAATGAGAACAACCGGCATCAAGCAGGGACGGTCACTGGATTAACAGCCACTCGGAGCTACGCAGGGGCAGGCACTGCCGCCGGCTACGCTCTCGTTGACCTCAATGGCAAATGGCGGATCGACAAGCGCACCACCCTCAGCATGCAGATCGGCAACCTGTTCGACAGGCGCTACAGCACCGGTGGCATCCTTGGTGAAAATGCCTTTCCAAGAGGTAGCTTTGACTTCAACTCCAACAATTGGGGCAAGGAAACCTTCTATAGCCCTGGTGCGCCCAGGCACTTCTGGCTCGGGCTTTCATTCAAACTTGACTGACATTCAACCACTATGTGTTTCGTTCAAAACACAACCCCAAGGCCGGACGCAATGCATCCGTTAAAGTACCGATAACCCATCTCGCGAGACCCGACAAAAATGAAGACAATCACTCACACACTTATCTGCCTTGTCGCAGCGCTTCTCGGAGGCGCGTCCTGGGCCGACACCTACGCCATCGACGCTCGCCATACCTTCCCGATTTTCGAAGTCAGTCACTATGGTTTCTCGCTTCAGCGTGGCCGGTTTAACAAGGTCAGTGGAAAACTCGACATTGATGCCGATAAAAAACGGGGTTCGGTCGAGGTGGTCATAGAAACTGCATCGGTCGACATGGGTTTTGAGGACTGGAACAAGCACATGCGCGGCGAACGGTTTTTTCAGTCCGACAAGCATCCGCAAGCGCGTTTTGTTGCCCACGACTTTGAATTCGATCTGGCCAAGCCGACGCCCGTCAGCGGCGAACTCACCCTGCTTGGCGTCACCCGCCCTCTGATAATGCGTGTCGGTCAGTGGAGCTGCGGCAAGCATCCGGTCCTGCCGAAGCAGATTTGTGGTGCCGATCTTGAGGCGACGCTGAATCGTTCGGATTTCGGCATGAAAACCGGGCTTCCGGGCGTCGCCGACGAAGTGAAATTGCTCATCCCGATTGAAGCCATCAAGGAGTAATGATGAAACCCAACGCACCCCGTTGTATCCGTTTGCTTGCTGCTGCTGCCGCTACCGCGCTGTGTCTGGGCATCGCGCTACCGGCGTCTGCCGCCGGTGCCGTAGCCTATGTCAGCAACCAGAAGGGCAATGTCACCACCATCGACCTGACAAGTTTCTTGACCACTGGCGAAATCGATGTTGGCGGCGGCTCGCCGCGCGGCATTGGCGTCACGGCCGACGGCAAACTGCTGGTGGTGGCGTCGCGCGACCACGGCGATCTTGCCGTGGTTGATCTGCAGACCGGCAAGATCGTCAGTCGCATTCCCATCGGCAAAAACCCGGAGTTCGTCCGGGTTCGCGGCTACCAGGCTTTCGTTTCCTTCGAACCCGCCGCAGAGGGTGGCCCGCCACCCAAGCCGGGCTCGAAGGAAGCCGCTGATCTGAAGAAGAAACGAGCGGATGAAAAGAAAGAACCGGCACGCATTGCGGTCGTGGATCTGAAGTCCGCGCGCAAGACGAGTGAGATCACCGGCGGCATGGAGACCGAAGGCATCGAGTTTTCCGCCGATGGCGGCAAAATAATTGTCACCAATGAGGATGACAACACCCTCACCGTGCATGACATTGCCAGCGGCAAACTGCTGAAAACGATCGACACCAAACCTTATGGCGCGCGGCCGCGCGGCATCAAGGCGGCGCCTGATGGCAAGTCCTACATCGCCACCATCGAATTCGGCAACAAGCTGATCGTGCTTGATGCCGAATTCAATGTCGTCAAGGTCGTGCCGACCGGCATCACCCCCTACGGCGTGGCTTTCAACCGCGACGGCAGTCGACTCTATGTCGCGCTGGCGAAGGGCAAGGCGCTGCAGATATTCGATACAACCAGCATGACCAGCATTGCCCAATATCCGATCGGCGACCGCTGCTGGCACTTCAGCTTCACTCCCGACGACAGGCATATTGTGGTCGCCTGCGGCCGCTCAAACGACGTGATCGTGCTCGATGCTGCCGACGGCCGGATCGTCAAGCGCATTGCCGACAAGCAAATGCCGTGGGGCATTGTGACTTACCCGAAAGCCTTCGGTAGTCTGGATACGCCCTGAATCAGGGGCCGGTGCGCCTAAAAGTCGGCGCCGGCTACACGGCGATCCTAAGGTTTTGCGCCGCCGCCGGCCGCATCCGGCACGTACACCAGCGAACCATCGCCCATGCGATAGGCGACCCCTGCGCGTACGCCCTTGCCGCTGCCGACCACGCCCTCCCCCTTGTAGCGTTCGATCCTGGCGCCATCCTTGGTGACGATCTCCATGTCCGGCCGGCCGGCGTTGCGGATCAGCGTCAGCGTATCGCTGGTGAAGGGATTCAACGGATTGTTGGCAATCGCCAGCATCAGCGCCGCGATCACCACCAGGAACACGTCGATCAGGTTCACCAACGAAAGGATCGGGTCGTCGCCATCGCCGTCGTCATCGAGCCGCAGCCTCATGGCTTGCCGCCTTGTTCGCGTTCGATCTGCAGCAGTTCGATGGCATACCAGCGTTTGCGCACGTTGGCGATCCAGTAGGTCAGAGCCGAGGCGATCAAGGCCAGGATCACGGCCGAAAACGCCACCATCAGGCTGCGCGAAACATCCATCAACTGGCCGTCGCCGAGCGCCTTGAGCGCGGGTCCCATCGGGATCATGGTCGCCACCAGGCCGAGCATCGGCGTCACCCGCGTCACAATGCGGACAAACTCCAGACGCGTCACCGCCTCTGCTTCCAGTTCGGACAGCGATAGGTCGGGCAGGCGGTGCCGGGCGTCGAGCAGTTCGAAAGCGGCGGGCACTTGCCTCTGACGCTGCCGCCATTGCCAGACGAAGGCGCCGAACGCATAGAAGGCATAGAGGAAGAGGAAGGCAATGGCGAGCAGCACCGGCACCAGGAACAACTGGCTTATGCCGAACATCAAGGTTTCCAGCGACGCGCCGAGGTCCGGCGTCACGGCTGCCATGTCGACCGTTGCCATCAAGCGCCCGCCACGTGTGGCTGGTGAGCGCGCACCCGGATGCCTTGTACCGGACGCTGGAACAGCACCCCCGCGAGGAAGGCGGCCAACAGCAGCCAGACGTAGCCACCGGCCCAGTTGTCCTGCGCTACCAGCGAGGCGGCTGCTGGGCTGAGTTGCAGACCCTCAACGGCAGAGCTGGCGCTGTTTTCGCTTCGCGGGGAGATTCGCGGTACATCCAGCGTTGCGCCCGGCCGGGCGGTCAGTGCGATCGCGCGCGAAGGAATCTGCTGTTCGGTTCCGGCATCGGCGACAGGTCCGCCGGCAGCGGTACCGCCGCTGACTTCCTGCGCTGCCTGCAGAGGTGCCAGCGCGGCCGCCGTCGGCGTCCCGGCGCCCATGCCACGGTTGTCGCGTACCCCCGTGTGATAGCCACTCCGCAGAAACTCGGCAGCCTCCTCGCTGCCTTCGGCAGCAGCCCGACGGAACCATTTCATGGCCTCTTCAGGGTCGCGAACCACGCCACGCCCCTCGAACAGCACCGTGGCATAGTGCATGCGGCCGAGCGGCCCGTAGCCCGGATCGCTGCTCATCGCCGCACGTCGCAGCAGATCGGCAGCGGCCTTCAGGTCGCGCGCCATGCCGTTGCCGTTCTCCAGCTGAAACGCCTTCCAGATCATTGCCCCGACATAACCCGCGGCGATGCACTTGTCGAAAATCCGGTTGGCGCTCTCGTGGTCGCCGCATTTGGCCAGCAAGTAGCCCTTGCCGCAGGTCGTCATGCTGGCCGGCTGATCAACCGCCGCCTGCAACGTCATGTCGCCGATCTGGTTCTCCCGGTCCGTCGGGTCGCCCGGCGTCACCGTACCGCCGCAGAAACTAATGCCGGCATAATTGGCCGCCTGCGCGGCAGGCAAGGCCATGAGAGCAAGCACCAAACCAGCAAGAAAGCGTTTCAACATTTAGCGTCCCTTTATGTCGGCAACCGCCGCCGGATAGCCGGCGGCGGCGCTCCTCTGCAACCACTGCTCGGCCAGACTGGCGTCCTTTTCCAGCCCGGCGCCGGTGCTGTGCATCACTGCCAGCGCGTACATCGCCTCGCCGTCGCCAAGCTTCGCTGCCCTGGAGAACCACTGGGCGGCGAGCGCGAGATCGCGCGCGACGCCACGACCCGCCTCGTAGTTCCATGCAAGACGGGTTTGCGCGCGCACATGGCCTGACTCGGCCGCCGCTTGCAGGATGGCAACAGACTCTTCAGTGCGTCCAGCGGCCAGAGCCTGATCGGCACGCAACACCGGATCGGTTGCTTCTGAAGCCAGGCCATCCGCCGCCAGATAGTGCTGCGCTTCCGAGTCACCCGCCGCGGCAGCCATGCTCAGATAGCGCCGGCCTTCGACACGGTCGACTGCGACACCGGGCGCGCCGAGCCAATACATGACCCCGAGCCGATACGTGGCTTTCGGACTGCCCAGCAGCGCACTGCGCTGGTAGTACGCAAGGGCTCTGCCAATATCACGGCTGACCCCCAGACCATCTTCGTAAAGAATGCCAAGATTGAAAGCCGCCTCAGCGAAGTTCCGCTTGTCAAGCGCTTCCCAGATCCGCTTTGCCGAGGCATAACGGGCCATTTTGAATTCGGCATAGCCGCGATAATTGCCGATGGAGGGACGACGCACAATCTCCGCGAGATCGATTTCGTCCTCGACCGCAGGTTCATCAGCGCCGCTGGACACACCGCAGCTCAGGCCAAGACAGAGGCCGAGGCAGCACGCCCGAAGGGTTTGCGCCGAAGCCAACCAGAATGTGTTGGTGGCAGCGATGCCAGCGTTCATTTCACTCAATCCTCAGTATGGGCAACCAATGGCTGCCCGGGTCTCCCGGAGACAATGTGGCACTATCAACCGGCCGTTGGCGACGTTCAACTGAAACAATATCCGGTGCAATGAACGGATCCATTTCCACATCATGCAACTGACCGATGATGCCATTTTCGGTCCAGGACATCTTGTAGTAAATGCCGTTGAATGGATCAATGTGCAGCGAGGTTGGCTTGGTCCGCATGAAGAGCAGCGCATACTCAAGCGGGACCAGATCGGTGGATGAAACCAGCGGCGCTTCGAGTGCGACGGGAAAATGACACAGACGCTGGGTGGGGCCAACCAGGCAACGGAACGGACGCATGGCCAGAAAATACTCTTGCAGCTTTTCGTCCATCGTGATCTTGAATTGGGTTTTGCCCGCCTCGGCCGGCGTAAAAACGACGGTTCCGATTCGATGCCGTTCCCCCCCCGCATTGCTGAGCCAGATTCCTTTGGTACCCGTCGGACTGGCTGCGAGACAGGCCAGCGAAAGCATGCTGGCGAAAATTGCCATCAATAAGCTCCGGATCGTCATGACTCAGCTACCTTTGTCTGGTTGATCAGCAGAAAAAAACCGGCGACAACTTGCGCTGCGCCGGTCTGTAAGCGGGGTAATCCGCACTGCCAGGCGCGGATTACCTCGGAGGAGAAAAACTCCGGTTTACTTTTGGCTCTTGTGGAGTTTGAACACCCACATCGAACCGCCCTGATTGAGGAAGCTGACTTTCTTGGCTACGTCACCACCCCACAGAGGAACCGCGCCACCCCAGCCCGAAGCAACGGCAATGTACTGCTCGCCGTCCTGATCCCATGTGATGGGAGGAGCGACGATGCCGGAACCGGTCTGGAACGACCAGACTTCCTTGCCAGTCTTGGCGTCAGCCGCCTTCAGATAACCTTCCGGAGTACCCCAGAACACCAATCCGCCCTTGGTCGTCAGCACACCACCCCACAAGGGAGCGTTGTTTTTGACTTCCCAGACGATCTTGCCGGTTGCCGGATTGATCGCGCGCATGGCGCCAATGTAGCTGTCGTCAATGGTCTTGATGGTAAAGCCGGCGCCGAGGTACGCCGCGCCCTTCTTGTAGCTGACCGGCTCGTTCCAGATCTCCATGCCCCATTCGTTGGACGGCACGTAAAAGTAGCCGGTATCCGGACTATAGGCCATTGGCATCTGATTCTTGCCGCCGAGGAAGGACGGCACGGCAAATACTGACGAGCCCTTCTTGCCGTCGGTACTCTTGGATGGATCACTGGGCCGATTCGCGGGATCAAACTTTGGCCGGCCGTTCTCATCCAGACCGGTGGCCCAGGTGATTTTCTTGACGAAGGGGAAGCCTCTCTGGAACTTGCCCGTCTTGGCGTCCAGCACGTAGAAGAAGCCGTTACGGTCAGCCTTGCCGCCGAGATGCTTGCCATCCTTGGTCTTGTAGGTGATGAACTCGTTTACGCCGTCATAGTCCCAACTGTCGTTCGGCGTGCTCTGAAAGTGCCAGGCGATCTTTCCGGTATCGACATCAATGGCCACGGTGGAGGTGGAAAACAGGTTGTCGCCCGGGCGCAAATGGCTGTTCCACGGTGCCGGGTTACCAGTGCCAAAATAGGCCAGGTTGGTTTCTGGATCGTAGGTGCCGCCAAGCCATGTCGCCGAACCGCCTGTCTTCCACAGGTCTCCAGGCCAGGTTGCATTGGTGGTTCCACTGATGCCGTTATCCTTGCCATTCATGGTACCCATGTGCCCCTCAACCACGGGTCGCATCCAGATCATTTTGCCGGTCTTGGCATCGCGTGCCTCGACCCGCCCGACGATGCCGAACTCGCCGCCGGAAACACCGGTCAGAACCATGCCTTTGACAATAAGCGGAGCGGCCGAGGCGGAGTATCCTGCCGAGTATTCGTCAATCTTTTCCTTCCATACGACCTTGCCGGTGTCCTGATTCAGGGCAACCAGTTGGGCATCCAGCGTGGCGAAGATGACCAGATCGTCGTAAAGCGCGGCACCGCGATTAATCACGTCGCAGCAGGGCATCATGCCATCCGGCAGACGGTGGTCGTACTGCCAAAGCTTCTTGCCCGTCTTGGCATCAAGGACGAACAGGCGGGAGTACGAGCCAGTCACGAACATTTTGCCGTTGTGGATCAGAGGCTGAGATTCCTGGCCGCGCTGCTTTTCGCCACCGAAGGAGAAGGACCACACCGGCACCAGATCCTTGACGGTCTTGGTGTTGACTTTGCTCAGTGGGCTGTAGCGCTGACCTTGCGTACCCATGCCCCACGAAACCACGTCACCCGTCGTCTTGGCATCATTCGCGATATCCTTGTCCGTAACGCTCGCTGTCACCGGACCGGCTGCCAAACCGACAAGTGCGCCTGCCACCAAAATGGATGTCAGGGATTTTTTCATTATGTCTACCTCCTGGAATTAATGGTTCATCGGACATGCCCGCGCACATCCGTTATGACCCTAGTAGCAATCAGGATGCCAGGTCATTCGAACTAATGAAAAGCCGCAATTCCGATGATTCTGGCCGAATGGCGATTTTGCTGCGCTGCACCGTGCGCCAAATGCAGGCAGGTGTTTCAAAATGAGACAGCGATGTGTCTCGGTGACCTCAGCGCTGACGGCTCAGGCTTGCCGTCTCGTAACCGCGATAAAGATGTGCCACGGAGCGGGAAAACTCCTCGCGCACCAGCGCGATGGCCGCAAACTCGGGCGGAACAGGAAGGGCAAGAATCTCCGTCATCTCGTCGCCGCGATCGGCCGCACGCTGCAGCGTGCTTGCCAGCCAACGCAGATATCGGCGCGTTTGCACAACGGCACGGCCGTCGTCTACGGGCTCTCCATGTCCGGGAATCATGGTGCGAAAAGCGATCGTTTCCAGCCGATCCAGTGCCGCCAGCCAGCGCGCAATGTCAGCATGCGGTGTGGTTGGCGCGCGGTTGTAGAACACCAGATCGCCGGCGAACAAGGCACCGGTGCTGCGATCAAGTATCACCAGATCAGCCTCAGTGTGACCGGATAGCCCAATGAATTCAAACTGGTGCCCACCAACTGCGTAGACGCCAACGCTCACCGGCACGCTGGCGGCTACCGCCTCGGTACCCAGCATCCAGTCGCCGGACAGGCGATAGAGATTATCGGCAAAGGCGCCGCCAAACTCCTTTTGCCCTGAGATCGTTGCCGCCATCGCCGCTACCGGGGCATCAGCGAATACCTGATTGCCGAGAAAGTGGTCGGGGTGATGATGAGTATTGAAAACACGTATCACCGGCTTGGGCGTGATCCGGGAAATGGCCTGCCGCATCTGTTCGGCATAGCGACGGGACGGTCCGCTGTCAATGATCACCACCCCGTCCGCTGTAACGACAAAGGCCGTATTGACGATATTGCCGCCGTTGCTGCGACTGAAGTCTTCTGTCTTGCCGATCAGGACCCAGGTGTCCGCGGCGATCTGGCGCGGTTCGAGTTGATAATCCAGACTTTCTGCGCGGACCTTCGGCGCCGGAAGCAAGCAGGCAAGGGCCAATAGAAAAAGTGGAACGAGCGCCGTGCCGCTTCGGCGCGACTCGCGTCTCGTCATCATTGAACGATCCTAGCCTTGATCCGGTTGCCGTTGTTGTCGCGGCCAACCAGCATCAGGCCCGCGGGCGGCGATCCGGGGAAATCAAACGAAAACACCGGATTTTCCGAAACCGGTTCAAAAGTAGACAACGTCATCCACTCCCGCCCCGACGCATCCTGCAACGACAACTGCTCGATATAAAAGGCAGGGATTCCCGGCGCAAGGCCGGTGTCCATGGGGTGCATGACGTTGAGTTTGACTCGACTCTGATTTTCTCGGAGCCAGACATGGGATTTCACCTGTCCGAGGGTTTCGGTCCAATTCGCCTCGCTGCGCCCCACGCTGGGTGCCGTGCAGCCGCCGCCAGTGGCATCAATCCAGATACCGCCCACATGCCAGACCCCATCACTGGTCTGGGCCATTGCTCGCACCGGACTTCCTTGCTGCAGTTTCATGCGGAAATGAAGGGATGGCAGTGTCCCGTTTGCGGAAAATTCCAGCACTTTTACTATCGGGTTGAGATCGGCCACCACCAGAACGCGCCGAATGTCCGGCAGTCCGACGATCTTGACACCGACCGGCACGTTCATCGAGTCCTCGGCAATTATAGGGCCGCTCAGTTGCACCCTGGGATCGAAAACCACCTTGGCACTACCCAGATAGCGCTGTTTGACGTCTGTCCACTGCGGCGATTGCAGCGGATCGTCGCCGATCGCTGCCAATACGGGACTTAGCCATAACGCCAAGACAACAAAACACGCTCCAAACCGATACATATATATCCTTCCTTCCCCCGATCGCTGGACGCAGGCAACGCCGCAAGCAGCAATGGCAGAATCCTCAGAATTTCAGCGCCGCCGAAATACCGAGAGCAAAACTCCGGTCTGGCGCCGGTGCGAAGGGACTGTTATTGCCCACCAGGACCCCGCCGGTGTAGCGCTTATTGCCGAGGTTATCGATACGCAGGAATTCCTTGAGCGTGACGTCACCCGCTTTTTGCTCGAATCCGCCGCGCCAGTTCACTACCGTGTAGGCCTCCGCAGCATCGGAATTTACATCGTCAACGAAAATCTTGCTGCTGTATCGCGCTTCCACGGCTGTTGAAAATCCGGTGGATGGATGGCTCCACGACAATTCAGCATAGGCGGTGTTGGCCGGCGTCCCCGGCAATTTGTTGCCCGCAGCAATCGTGGTCGCCGCGGTATTGGTATAGGAATCGACGAAGCGGGCATTGATGTGGGCCAGCGAAAAACTGGCATTCAGGTTTTCGCTCAGCCGCGAATCGAGTGCCAGTTCCACACCAGTGCGCCGAGTCTGACCCGCGTTGGCATAGACGGTACGCCCGCCTGCGGAACTATCGATTACGATTTCATTATCAGTTGTCGCGTTGAACAGCGCCAGATTAAGGCGTGTCGCACTGCCAAGGAAAGCCTTTGCGCCGACCTCGTAGTTTCTGCTGACGGAGGGTTGCAGGGCAAAATTCAAGCCGCTACCTGCTGCCCGATACGCCAGCTCAATGAAGGTCGGTGTCTCGAAACCCTTGCCTGCATTGGCGTACAGATTGATCTCCGGCGTCAGGTGATAGACGACGCCCAGCACCGGGCTGGTATTGCTGTAGCGTGCCAAACCGCTGTCGTCCGGGTTCGCACCCACGATGTAACGGTCGCGGTTTTCGAGAATCACTTTAGTGCTGCGCAAACCGCCGCTAATAATCCAGTCCCGGCCGACGGACCACTCCCCCTGCACATAAATACCGTAGGTCGTGGCCAGATTGTCTTCGTCACGCTTGAGCGCTCCTTGAGTTCCATTGACGTTCACAAATCCGGTCCTGAGGTCCTTCATGGCTTCGTAGTTGGCACCCGCAGTGAACACCAGTGTGCCGGCGTCTGTTTCGGCGCGGCGCGTCCAGCGCAAATCGGTTCCGTAGAAACGCCGATCGACGAGACTGATGCCTCCGGCACTGAGCGCTCCGGCACCGCCAAAGCTCAATCGGGTCGTAACATCACGGACCCCGCTCCAGCCGGTTGCTCGCAAGGTATCCGTCCCGTTGATCCGGTGTTCGAGATCCAGACCAATATGCGTCTGCGATTTGCTGCCGCCGGCGTTGAACGTCAGCGTGTTCGCCGACGAAACCTGGCGGGGATCCGCATCCATCTGGGCGCGTGTCAAGCCCTGGGGATCATCGTTGTAGGGCTGATCGACGGACGCAAGTATCAGCGTGGCACGGGTCCCGCTACCGGGCGACCAGTCGAGCTTGGCATTGATCTGATCGCGCAGTGCCGCACTATGCGTGCGATAGCCGTCAGTCTGGAAGCGGGAGGCGTCGAGAACGTAGCCTAGATCATTTACCTTTCCTTCTGCAATCAGGCTTGCACGACGGGTTCCGTAGCTGCCGACGTAAGCGCTCGCGGCCGCTGACGGTGCACCTCGACCACTGCGAGTAAACACCTGGACCACGCCGCCCGACGAATTTCCATACAACGCCGAAAACGGACCACGCATCACTTCCATGCGCTCGGCCGAGCCGAGCGCAAAGGTGCTCATTTGCCCTTGCCCGTCAGGCATGGTCTGTGGAATTCCATCAGAGTAAATCCGAATGCCTCGAATCCCGAACGCCGCACGGGTTCCGAAACCTCGAGAGGAAATCTGCTGGTCTGAGGAAAAACGGTAGGTATTGGGAGCAACAATGCCCGGAATGCGTGAGAGTGTCTCCGAAGCATTCACCATCAACTGGCCGTTCTGCATCTGCTCGCTGGAAATGCTGTCGACCGATACGGGCAGATCAAAGCTGTTTTGTTCCACTCTCGTGGCTGTTACCACGACCGGCGAGGTACTGATCGTGGCATCGGCGGCAAAGCCGGTAATGGGAAAGAGTCCTGCCAAAAGCAGGGGCAATCGACGACGGGAATAGTTGTACATGGCGGCCCTGAGAATGTAGTTGAAAGAGTGAGCGTTGATTCTCCTCACCTTGCAAGTTCCATGCATGCGTCAAACAACTCGGCGACAACTCATGAAAATCATGAGCTCAGGACGCCACGTCAGGCGTCTATCAATCCGTTGCGCAAAGCGATCAAGGTCAGTTCCGCCGCATTGCCGGCGCCGAGTTTTTGCTTGATGTTGTAGAGATGGGTACCGACCGTGCGCGGACTGAGAAACAGCACCTTGGCGATATCGGCGACGGATTCGCCTCGTGCCAGCATGACGAACACCTCGAACTCGCGAGCCGAAAGCGCTTCCAGCGGATTATCCGAACGACCGACTTGCTCGACCACGATTTCTTGTGCCAGTGCCGGTTCAAGGAACAACTTGCCGGCAGCAACCTGATGAATTGCTTCTATCAGCGCCTCCGCAGCGCTGCGTTTGGTCAGGTAACCCAGCGCACCGGCCGCCAGGGCGCGGCGTGGATACACCGTATCCTCATGTGCAGACAGCACCAGAACACGGGCCGCCGGCCGTTTCGCGAGTAAACGCGAGAGTGTCTCCAGTCCGCCCATGCCAGCCATCGACAAATCCAACACGGCGACGTCGGGATTGACCTCCGCAAAACACTTTAGTGCTTCCTCGCCGCTGCCGCATTCAGCCACAACCCTGAGATCGGAAGTGGTATCAAGCAGCAGACGAAAGCCCATGCGAACGACCGCATGGTCGTCGATCAACATGATGCGAAGCGGCTGGCTCACTCTAAATCTCCGGGCAGGGGGAGCACGATCCTAACGCGGAAACCACCTGTTGAAACTTTCGCGGTATCAATGCTGCCGCCAAGCGCCGCAACTCGTTCGCGCATGCCAATCAAACCGTAGCCAGCGCTCGTTGCGCTGCAGGAGATGCCCTGTCCATCGTCATCGACGCTGGCCACCAATCGGCCATCGGCGCGCGTCACCGTGAGCTTTACGTTTCTCGCCCCGGAATGCTTGAGGACATTAGTCAGCGCTTCCTGCACGCTGCGAAACACGGCAAGCGTCAGAGCCTCGCCGAGATCGCCGAGATCGCCCTCGAGCTCAAGCGCAAGCTTGGTCCCGTGATGGCCAATACGCCACTCGCGCGCAAGATCCTCCAGCGCCGCGGCCAGATCCGGATGTTCGAGTACAGCCGGGCGCAGCTCACGCACGATGCGGTGCACGCTGTCATACAGTCCAGCGGCAATCTCGTTTATTTTTGCGGCACCCTGGGTCGTTTTAAGCGCCTGGTCATTGCTTGCGATCGATGTAGCGATCAACCGAATCGCCGTTACCGACTGGCCAAGTTCGTCATGAAGTTCCCGCGCCAGACGCTTGCGTTCTTCCTCGACGTGGGTCTGAATCAAGCGCGTAACTTCCCTGTTTTCCTGCAGCTCCTGGGTAGTCGTCAGTAGTCGCCTGGCGTCGGCCTCGGTAGGTCGCAGCAAATGCCGCAGAATTAGCAACAGAAGTACGTGCAACACCGCCACGAAACCCAGACCGAGAAGAAAAATCTCGGTCATCGTGTCCCAGGCGTCCAGTTCGGCGCGCGAAGCATCCGGGACGACTTCTACTCGAGCGCCCTGCAACGCTATGATGGTGGCTTCGAGTTTGGGGCGCATCAGACCCTCAAACCATCTCGGCGCGCGCCGGCCGGCTTTGTAAGTACTGGGCGGAGAACTGTAAAGCTGTGAACCGTCAACGGCATAGAGCCGTATTTCGTTGGCGCGAACCCGACCCAGACTTTTCAAAAAACTGGCCATGACCACGGGCGCCGGCCCAAATACCGGACTGGTCTGCGCTGCAGTGCCAAGCATTTGCACGGCAACACGGTGTGCGGCCTCGATCTCCTCCTGAATCGATGTCCGGTAATTGTCGACCATGAGCAAGGTCAGGGCGACAAGAAAGCCCAGATTCAACAAGGCAACGAGGAGATTGAGTCGCAGTCGCAGACTCATTGCAGCGCCCCGGTTCTGCCGTTCAGATCAACTTTTTCGATCTCGAAATACACATGCTGGACATTGCGTCCATGACGTCCAAGGTAGCCCTGCCAAGCCGAGTATTCCGGAAGATCTGCCAGCAAAATCGCCTCGTCGGCCGACCGTCCGTCGTGGTAGGCAACTGCAACGCGATCGGCCAGATCCCTCAGATAGCGATGGAACAGCTCAATACTGCCGTTGTCACCCACCGGTCCGCGCCCAGGAATCAGAATGCGGAACGGCACTTCGGCAAGCTTGCTCAAGGCATCCTGCCAGCCGGTAATGTTCGACTCTGACAAATGTGGAATTTGCTGACCATATACAAGATCACCGGTAAAAAGGACCGCCGTAGCTTCGTCGAACACGGCGAGATCGCCTTCCGTATGGCCATGACCAAAGTGCAGCAGACGCAGGCGACGTCCGGCGATGTCAATAATTTTCGATCCCGACAATCCTGTTTCCGGCAAATGAATTCGGGTGCCGCGCATAGCCTCGGCACCTACACTAATAGCCAAACTTTTCAGGCAGCGTGGGCAACGCTCCCCCATCGCTATAACGGTCGCGGCAGTCGCCAAAACCGGGATGCCACGTTCGGCGAACGCAGCATTGCCGAGTACATTCTGTGGATGGGGATGGGTGTTGATCAAAAGCTTTACTGGCTTGTTTGTTATTCGCTCCACCGTGGCGAGGATAGCTTCGCCCTGACTTTGATTGGCTCCGCTGTCGATCACAATCACGCCATCCCGGCCCACAATAAAACCTGTATTCACTACCTGGCCGCGATTTGACGGCGCTGCCTCCCCGATCACACCCGGGATCATGTATACGCCGTTTGCGACGCGGCGAACCGACAGTACTTCGCCCGCCGTTGCGGCAAAGGGAATTGCGAAAAAGCAAGCCATCGCCAGCAGTGTCCAGCAGGTTTTGCTCCGGCAAATAAACCTAGGACCGAATTCGAAAAACGACAGGGACATCTACGGTAATCTGCCGACCCGCCACAGCGGCTGGCATCGGCGGCAACGGAGCCGCCTCGCGCACCATCTGCAAGGCTTGCCGGTCAAGGATTTCATGGCCGCTTGAGCTTAGCACGCGAACACCGAGCAACCGGCCGTCAGCAGACAATTCCAACTGAAGCAGCGTTGTACCCTGCCAATGACGCAGTAATGCAATACGAGGATAGTTCTGCCGTTTGGCAACCGCACCCGCCAACTCCTGCCCATAAGCCGCAAGCATTGCGGCGTCGGGAACCGCAAGACGTTCGGGGGGGCTTGGCTTGGCTTCGGGCCGCAACGGTTCGCTGCGAGCAAGCGCAGCAGGTTCAGGCCGGCTGATCACCGGAGTTTCCGGGCGTGCGACCGAAGGCGTAGCGCGCATGACAGGAGCAGGCGCAGATTCTGGCTGAACCACCGAAGGCGCTTCGCGCCGGATGACGGGAGGTGGTAGAGGTCTAGTTGCCCGGGGTGTTTCATAAAAAGTCGGCACTGGCGATACGGCGGCAGGTTCAACTCGCGGTACTAAAAGCTTGATCTGCAGTTGCTGCAATTTCTCCTCGAGCTCCATCGATGAACTCAGCCCGGGTATCCCCGGCAGCCAACCCAGCGCCATGCCGTGAATCAGCAGCGAGACCACTACGGCCGCAACAAAGCGTTTGTCGTGAGCATCCAGCACGGGCAGTGCAAAGGATGAATAGCCGGCAGAATAGTCGAGAGTGGCGGAACTCATGCCGTAACGCTAGCGCATTGGCCAGCAAGCTTCCAGTAGTTCGACGCAATTCATGAAAATCACTAGGAGCCCCTTGCATCCTTTACCTCACCAAACTGTTGAGTTCACGGCAATCTTTTCGGCAGATGGCCTGTTTCTTGCGTAGGAAACTGACTTTGGGTTTAAAAGGATGGGTGGGGCCGCATGAAATTTGCAAGCAAGAACACCATGGCTTACGCCGGTCTTCAAGGCGACAGGTGCCACACCGAATATGCGCCCATGATTCGCGCGGCTCAGTCCGTGGCACTCAATGATTATGCGGGCAATCTCGATCGGCCAATTGAATGTTGATCCCTGCTCCGCGAGCATGCGGCCTGCTACTGGGGCTGCTACTGTGTCTGTCAGCCAGCGCCGCCGATTTGAGCAAAACAGATATTGAGCGCCGTTTTCAGCGCCCGCTGCATGTGGGCGAAAAGCTCCGTGACACGCCGGCCTGGCCTTTGACCAGTGAGTTGCAGCCGGACGCCGGGCCAATCGGCTATGTCTTCGAGTCAATTGATCTGGCACCGATACCCGGCTTCGAGGGAACTCCGATGAACCTGCTGGTAGCGATCGATGGCGGCGGTCGCTTCATGGAGGTCGAGGTCCTGCGCCAACACGAACCGGTTTTTCTGGGGGGCCTTGGCCCCGCTCCCCTGCACGAGTTCGTCAAGCAGTATCAGGGCAAGAACCTGAAGCAGGAGATCACTATATCCAGCGCTTACGGCAATACCCGCGCTGGCGCCGGCAGCAATCGCGTTGTGCTAGACGGCGTCACCAAGGCCACGGCGTCGGTTCGCATCGCCAATCAAACAGTTCTCACGTCCGCGCTGGCCGTTGCCCGCGCCCGATTGGGATTTGCCGACCCAGGCAGCGGCTTGCCGCCAGCACGGATCAAAGACCTGCCTTTCGAGACGCTCGACTTTAAGACTCTGATCGAGCGCGGCTACGTGCAGCAGATGTCCCTCAGCAACGCAGAGGTTGAAACGTTGTTCGCCGGCAGCGAAGCTGCGGGGACAGACGATGAAGCGCTAAAACTGCCCGCAGAAACGTTCATAGAACTTTACGTTGCCTATCTCAACGCACCCATCATCGGTCGCAACCTGCTTGGCGAAGCCGCCTGGAAAAAATTGCAAACCTATCTGAACGACGGCCGACCCGCCTACTGGGTTGCCACGCGCGGTCGCTATCCTCTGATAGACGAGGCTTTTGTTCCCGGCACTCCACCACCTCGCCTGGGACTTTCGCAAAGTGAGCTTCCCGTCGAACTGCGTGATGCAAACCGGGATTATTCGCGGGCACCGGCCCTGAAAAAAGTGAATGCGGCGCTTATCCTGACAGCGCCGATACATACGGGTCTCGATCCCGGACGGCCCATGGACTTCAATTTCACCATTAGCCGAGCCCGCGGCATGATTTATCCTGTGGTAACGCCAAAACAGATCAATCTGCGCTACACCCTACCAAAAGAACTGTTTGACTACCCTCCCAAACCGCTTCCCGAGTGGTTGCAGGCTTGGCAAGGGCGTCTGCCTGATCTCGTCATTATTGGAATTGCACTTCTATTGCTGAGCGCTGTACTGCTGCGCCCACAGGCGATTTCGATACAGCCTCGCAGGCTGTTGCTTTTTCGCACCGGCTTCCAGATATTCACTCTGGTATTTATCGGCTGGTACGCGCAAGGACAACTTTCAATTGTCCACATTACTGGTGCGATCAAATCCCTTGTCGCAGGGGCAGGGCTTACCAGCTTTCTCTACGATCCGGTTTCGCTGCTGCTCATCGCCTTCACGCTGATCACCTTGTTGATATGGGGCCGCGGCCCTTTCTGCGGCTGGCTTTGCCCTTTCGGAGCGTTGCAAGAACTCGTCGGACTTCTGGCCGGCAAGCTGCGCTTTAGGCAATGGGAACTTCCTCCTCCAGTTTCGCGAATGCTCGCGCGCAGTCGCTATGCCATCCTCGCACTGCTTGTAGGCAGCGCAGCGTTTGCACCCGCTGCTTCCGAAAAACTGGTCGAGATTGAGCCCTTCAAAACTGCTATTACCGTGGGCTTTCAGCGCGAATGGACGTTTCTGTTGTGGGCGCTGGGACTGCTGCTGATCGGCGCATTCGTTTACAAGTTCTTTTGCCGCTTTGTTTGCCCGCTGGGCGCGGCCCTGACCATCGCCGGCAAGCTGCGGCGCTGGAACTGGTTACCGCGGATTGACGCCTGCGGCCAACCCTGCCAGCGATGCCGCATCGCCTGCCAGTACGAAGCCATTGAGCCGAACGGCGCTATCGACTACGACGAATGCTTTCAATGCCTCGACTGCGTAGGGATTTATCACGATACCGCACGCTGCGGGCCTAAGCTGCTGCAGGCAAACAAAGGAAAGACAATCAGAATCCGCCCACTCAAAACGCCGCCACAAAAGATTTAGCGCCTTAAGTGCGTCAAGACGATCAGCTCTGTACGTTACAACCAGTTGCTTGCATCGCTCTTGAAATATACGGCCGGCGAGGCGGGCAAACACCACTGACGTAAAAACTCATAGGATAAGCCTGCCGCCTTGCCCTTCGCACTCAGACGGTATGCAAACGAAGTTCTCCCGTCTGTCCGCGCGCGACGTTGATCAGTATGTTGCTGATCTCGATTACCGGTTGAACATTGGTGTAGTTTGGAATATCCGCAAGGATTTCCTCGCAGTGCGGCCCGAAGGCGGACTGAAAGGCTTCCACGGACTCGAATAACAAGTGCCCGCTGGCAACATAGGCCGGTGCCGACCCCGGCCACCACCGCCTACACCCTGGTCCACTGCAAGATCTTTACAAGCATCCCCCAGCTTTTCCTTGACCATTGGCATATGTGAATTGCAGTAGTAGGTCATATCAAATTTGCAGTTCTTGCGATGTCTGGCCCGCTTCGTTCGCGCTTCAATGAGGTCAAGATCTCACGTCCCTAGGGTGGCGGCTGTATATATGGTCTATCACATCTGTCCGGTTGATTTCATAACAAAATCAACTGGTTATCGGCGTGGTCATCCGGAAAGTGCGATACGGCATCGAAAACGAGCTTATCCAGTTGTACTTTTTCAAACATATTGACCTCGAAAATGTTGAGCAAGAGTTGCGGGGACGCAGGCAGATTCAGGCGTTTGCGCGCGATGATGACAATAAGATAGACGCAGACGGCGATCCAAATCTGCGACTTGACGGCGTTGATGGAGTTGCCGAAAAAATGTTTGATCGACAGGTTTTGCTTGATCCATTTGAAAAAGGTCTCGACCGCCCACCGGTTGCGGTAAATCTCGGCAATGGTCAGTGCCGGCAGATCGAATCGATTGGTCAGGAACACAAGGAACTTGTTGGTTTCGGGGTCTCGATAGGAGACGCGACGCAGGCGATCGGGATAGGCAAGCTTCGACTTGGGCGTGGCAAGCAGGATGCTCTGGTCGCTGCGCAGTCCGGTCGACTTGTCGACCTCGCGCCAAGCGACCCTGGTGTAACGCATATTGTCCTTGGCCCGGATGACGAAGGAGACCTGTCGCTGATGCAGCGCCTGCAGTCTGGTGAAATCGAGATAGCCGCGATCGACGACCACAATGGCACCCGCAGGCCACTGAATCATGTCGAGGATCTTTACGTCGTGTACCTTGCCGGTGGTGATGTGGACGAAAACAGGGATGGAGCCACGCAGATCGATAATCGTGTGAGCCTTGACGGCTGCCTTGGTAGAGCGGAAGTCTGCCCAGGGAAACAAACTCAGACACAGGTCGATGGTGGTGGAGTCCATTGCATAGAGGGGCTCCTTGATTCCCAATCCAATGTCGTCGCCCTGATGGATTTCGACTGCGGTCGCAATCAGTCGATGACCGAGCGCTTCGAACAATCGCCAATCGCGTCGCTCGTTGGCGTCGGCCAGAGTGGAGCGGGATATCTTGCCGCGAATCCCGATGTGGTAGAGCTTGGCGCGCTGAGAATTGAGGCAAGCCACCAGATCTCGCAATCCTTCCCGACGAGTCAGTTGGGAATACGCGATACACAGAAATTGAGTCCAGGCCGAGAAGTGTCGAATCCCATGGTTCGATGCATATCGATCGATGAGATGCTCGAAATGACCGAAGGGAACGAAGTCCAGCAATTGCGCGAATACCGACCGGCCACGATTCATGACGCCGCCCCCTTTGCCAAGATAACTGGCAAAGATACGGTCGAAAACGCGCTCGCGATTTCAAATCGTCGGAATCTTGGATCACGTCAAAACTCGCGCCATTACTAGGTTTCCATCAGATGATTAAAAAAACTACCGGACAGATGTGACGACGCCCATACATACTTGAGCTCGAGGTAGAAGCGCGAACAAAGGAAATCGTTAAAGAGAAAGCTGCCTTGAAACAGGAAATCGTCGCTCGCAAGAAGGCCGAGTTGTATTTGGAGAGTTCGCACGGGTTGCTCGATTCAATTTTCGAACATATTCCGGGAATGATTGTCCTCAAGCGCGTTTCAGACAGGCGCATTGCCCGCATCAATCAATCCGGTGAGCGCATGCTCAACCGTTCAAGAGATCTTCTCTTGGGACGCAGCAACGAAGAAATTTACTCACCGGCTCTCGCCTATTACCTGACACAGTGCGATGATCAAGTTCTGGAACAGTCGGAGCTGGCTAAATTGCCGGTGCAACGGGTCGAAATGCCTTCGACGGAGCCACGCTGGATTGGCTATAGCAAGACAGTACTACGTGACCGGAACGGCGCGCCGCAGTACATTCTTGAGTTCGGCGAGGACATGACCGAACGCGAGAACCTTGATCGACGACTCAAGGATCAACTCAATTTCCACGAACAGATGATTGAGGCATTTCCCGGTCCGGTATTTTCCAAAGATACCGCTGGACGCTATCTGGCTGTAAATACTTCGTTCGAGAAATTCGTCGCCAAGCCGCGCAGCGAAATAATCGGCAAGACTGAGTTCGACATTGCGCCGGAACAACAGGCGAATGAGTATGACGCCGCCGATAGGGCTTTGATGGAGGCAGGCGGCAGGCAGGTTTACGAGTCCCAGGTGAAATCCGCGGACGGAGGCATCGCCGAGACAATGTTTCATAAGGCGGTGTTTAAGGCGAGAGACGGCAGCAAAGCAGGTATCGTCGGAGTCGCTTTAGACATTTCCGCCCGTAAAAAAGCGGAGCGTCATCTCACCAACCTGAACCGAATCTTGACAGTGCTGAGCGAGATCAACCACCTTATCATTCACATGCGCGAGAGCAATAGCCTTCTTGTAGAGGCGCGTCGCATCCTTCAGGAAAAGGGTGGATTTCCCGCTGTTTGGATTCACACCAAAAAGGACGGTGTCTCACAATTCATTGCCGACGCTTCAATGAGAAGGTATGCTGTTCGCATTTGTAACGAGATCGACAATCCCGAACGCCGCTGTTGGCCTGATCGTCGCTTGCATTGCGCTGAGCTCGACTGTTGCAATCTGGAGTTGGCAAGCGACTTAAGGCGGAAGGGATTGCAATCCCTTATTCATCTGCCAATGTGTTCGGGTGGCGTCGATTGGGGCGATATTGGTATTCTCGGATCCATTGGATACGCTTTCTCGGCCCAGGAGCAGTCATTGCTTGAAGAACTAGCGAGCAATTTGTCGTTTGCGCTTAACGCCTTGCTTCAGCAGGAAAGACGACAGGAGGCTGAAAACAAGCTCGAATTGTCTGCTCGCGTTTTTGACAGTAGTTCCGAGGCATTCATCATCACCGATAGCGCGAACCACGTCCTGATGGTGAACAGAGCTTTCTCAGTTTTGACTGGCTATCGCGCCGACGAGGTTATTGGTAAGTCACCGTCGTTGCTGAATTCCAGTCGCGAGGATGCGGGAAATTTTGACAATCCGTCGCAAACGTTGGAAGAGCATGGTGAATGGCAGGGTGAAGTCGTCATCCGGCGTAAGAGCGGTGAAGAATTTCAAGGGTGGCTGACCACAAATCCCGTCCGTGACGATGAGGGCCGGTTGAGCAACCATGTGGCGGTGTTCTCCGACCTTACGGCGCAGAAAATAATTGAGGCCCGCGTGGATTTCCTTGTCCACTTCGACTCCCTCACCGGCCTACCCAATCGAACACATTTTCTGCATCGACTGACTCAAGCACTGGTAAACGCGCAGAGTGCTGGCAAACACATTGCTGTCATATACCTTGACCTGGATCGCTTCAAGCTCATAAACGAGACAGTCGGACATGTCGCTGCCGATCAGCTATTAATAGAGGTTTCCAGTCGCCTCACCGCAGCAGCCGGAAACATACTGGACATCGCGCGTCTGAATGGCGACCAGTTCGCATTGCTGACTCCGAGCCTCGATTCAGTGGATAAGGTTGCTGAATTTGTTACACAAATTCAGCGTCAATTGGGTCAATCGTTCCAGAGCTTTCTCGAATCCGAAATCCGCGTTACAGCCAGTATGGGTGTCAGTGTCTTTCCGGACGACGGTCACGAAGCAGAAATTCTGGTCAGGAATGCAGATTCTGCGATGCACTCGGCTATCGCTGACGGGGGCAACACTTGTCGCTTTTTCCGTCGGGAAATGAATCAGAATGCGGGCGAACGCGTGCAGCTAGAAAGTCTTTTGTATCAAGCTATGGACCGTGGTGAACTGGCGGTTCATTTTCAGCCCTTGGTCGATGCGACGAATGGTCGCATAGCAGGTGCTGAGTCATTGTTGCGTTGGCATTGTCCAGAACTCGGCGGCAATGTCTGCCCGTCAATCTTCATTCCCCTGCTGGAGGAGACCAGACTCGTACGTAATATTGGGGAGTGGGTACTGAATCAGGCTTGCGCTCAATTAGGCCAATGGCAAAAGATCGGAACAGGCGAACTGTTCGTCGCGGTGAATATTTCCGCACTGCAGCTAACCGATGATCTGCCAGGGGTTATTGCCAAGGCGATTTCTGACCACGCCATATCACCGGCCCGACTCGAAATTGAACTGACTGAAAGCGCGATCATGCGAGATCCCGAGCACGGCATACGGATTTTGCATGAGCTGAAGGCGCTGGGAGTCCGTTTATCGATAGATGACTTTGGCACCGGCTATTCCAGCCTTTCCTACCTTAAGCGCTTGCCCATAAGTACGCTCAAGATCGATCATTCATTTGTGCTCGACATTCCGGGCGATGCAGAGGCCGTTTCGATAACACGAGCAATCATGGCTCTGGGCCACGCGCTGCAACTCAACATCGTAGCCGAAGGCGTGGAAACCCAGGAGCAGGCAGAGTTCCTTTGTCACAACGGTTGTGATTTGCTGCAGGGCTACTATTTCTCAAAACCGGCTAATGCTGTCGAATTTACTCGCACGCTGAACGACGCACCGACTTTCATTCTAACGAAGGCTAGTCAGCCAAAATTGAAGTTGCTAACTGGTAAGTAACATCATGCCTGGTTTGCTGCGGCACCGAGATGGAAAGTCATTTTGCTTGACGCAGAAGCGTCCGGATGCCCAAGTACTGGAACAGAGTAATGATCAATGCGGCCACAACGCTGTAGCCAAAAGTTTTTAAGTAGTCGGCGGTTCGCATCCATCCTTCGGTAGGGGCTAGCGACAGTATCCAACGCCCGTTATAGATCGTGATGACATATTCTACCGGTGCAACAAGCGGTACTTCGCCGCTTTTCGCAAAAACATGACGTTGTTCTGTATTGGGATCGATGCGCCAAATTTCGTAGTGATATCCGGCTTTGATGATTCCCGCAAATCCAGCGGACTCGAGCAGGCTATTCAAATGAACCAACGCGTTGGCAAATCCCCAAAAATGGCTTTCATTCCATTGATTCACCATAAATATCGGCAAACGCCCGACAGCACCTACCCCTCCTTGAATGAGATCAAATGGACCCGCAAGCGTCAGTTGCTGCAGTGATATTGCCATCGCGGCCTCCCGATTGCGCGATCGGTCTGCAAGTAAGTCGTGACCAATGGCCAACTGATTCCCTTCGCGCGGATAGATCTCCCGGACAACCCCGTCAGGGGCCAACTGCAATGCACTTACGCTTGGAAACCGCAAGATGAGTTCAGCCGCGACCTCGCTGAAGTTTGAAAGTTGCCCACCTGCCTGCTTGACCACCGATGCCAGAATGTAGGTCGACACAAGTGCTGTCTGTAATCGCTCTTGTATGCGTTGGGCGTACCCTTGGGCCAATATCTTGGCGGCGGCGTGCCGACTCTCGTCCCGGTTTTGATTGAATAAGAGGCCCGTAATCGCTGTCAGCGAAAAGGCGATCAGAAAGGTGACAGCCAGTAATCTTCTGCACGCCTTTGTCAAAAATGTCTGTTTGATGCCTGGGGGGGGTACACGATCGATATTTTCGGTAGGCATAAGATCTTACCCTTTGGTGCAATTGGTTCATTGTAAAGCTATTGCATTTAGAGACAATTGCTCTGGCTAAAGTACCGCTTCACTCTATGATCAAAGTCGGAAGGCTGCAAAAACTCCCAAACGATGGCGTTTTGCGGAGAATAGGCCTCGAATTTGCTTCTATTTTCTACGACTCGATAAATTAGCCTTTTTGGGGCGGAATCGACGGCGCATTCGTCGGCGGAAAGACTTGGTGCTGTTTCAACCGCTCTCAATTTCTCGGTTTACAGAATTCCATTGCCAAATTTGATAAAAATTGCCCAGAAGCCAGGAAGCGCAAGACTGCGAGCTATCATCGTAGGGGTAATAACGGGAATCTTATTCGTCGCTCCGACGGTGAGGTATTACCTTAGCGATCACTCGGGGTTGATCGAGCGATCACAGGACGCGGTGCGTGATATTGGGCTTCGCACAGTGCTGTTGGAAACATTGGTCAAACAGGCACTTTTTGCTCCAGGATTGCTAATCACTGCGCAGTCGGCGCCGATTGATTTGGACAAGCTGAAAGCATCTGCAAATATTCTTTTTCAACTCAATAACCCGATTAGTCGGCTGGGCGTCCTGCCTGCGGGGAAATCCAGCATCTATTTCAGTCGAAACGAGACCAGCAGATCACATGGCTCCGCCGCGGCTGGCGTAGTTGAAAACGCTGCGTCCAAGGGAAAAGCTCCTCAGGGCAAGTTTGAAAGCCTAGGTAGCTCCGTTGTTTCAATCGAGCACGAATCGATAATCGCAATGCAGCCAGTTCAATTGCGTCGAGGAAGTAGTGAGTTCGGTTTCTGGGGTTATGCGACCGCGACTATAAAACTTGCTGATCTCGCCAAGGCCCTGCGGTTGGACGAAATGGAAGCACAAGGCTATTCGTTGAGTCTCGATTATTTTCACGGCGATACCGTTGAAGGCGAAGCACTTCTATCAGTCGGTGGTCGCCCGAGAGAAAACTCGATTAGTCACGAGATTGTTTTGCCGCAAGGCGACCGAATTCACTTACGTGCGAGCCCTCCGGACAAATGGAATGTCTTGCCAATGGTACTCCCCGAGTTCTACCTGCTACTTGCATGCGGAGCTCTAGTCAGCTTTCTGACATACCTCCTGCTGTATCGTCGGGAGGCCCAGGAGGAACAGGCCGTGTTCCAAATGTTGCAACTTGAAATGGACAAGGAACTGCTGGAGTCAGAGCTTGAGCGCCGCGATCAGGCTGAAATGCAGCTCAAGAATTCCCACGATTTGCTCAATTCGATTTTCGAGCATATTCCGAGCATGATTGTTCTGAAAAGTGCATCTGATTTGAAAGTTGAGCGTGTCAATCGGTTCGGGGAAACCGTGTTTGGTCAGACGAACGAAACGCTGGCCGGACGATTGAACAAGGAAATCTATTCGGCAGAGCAGGCGGAGCATCACACCGAAACAGACTTGATGGCGATAAGCCAAAGGCGTCTTGTTGAGTTGCCGGAGCAGTTTGTCCAGATCCATGGAGGTACAGCGCTCTGGCTGAAGATCAAGAAACTTGCGCTTTTCGATGACAAAGGTAACCCAACTCATGTCCTTGAACTGGGTGAGGACGTCACGACCCACAAACATCTCGATGAAGCCCTAACAGACAATCTAAACTTGGTAGAACAACTGCTTGCGGCTATTCCGACGCCAGTATTTTTCAAGGACATCAACGGCTTCTACATGGGTGTCAATAAAGCCTTCGAGGATTTCTATGGAACAACCGGCGAAGATATGGTTGGAAAGACAGTCTTCGACATCGCCCCACCCGACCTCGCCGAGATCTACGATGAGGCGGACAGAGACCTGTTGAAAAGTGGCGGTACTCAAACTTACGAGGCGCGGGTCAAGAGTGTTGACGGTGTGGATAAGGATGTGCTGTTCTACAAGGCTGTTTTTTCGACGGCGCACGCCAAGATCGGTGGAATTGTCGGCATTGTTCTCGACGTTACAGAGCAAAAAGCAGCAGAACGACATGTTTTGCGCCTGAATCACACGTTGGCGGTTATCAGCGAAGCCAATCAAGCCATATTGCGGGCAAAGGACTGCCAGACTCTGATTAAGCGCACAGTGGATATTCTCCACGAGACAGGTGGCTTCCCTTTGGCTTGGGTCTACTCAATTAGTGACGCATTACCGGCATTGGTTGTCACGGGTGAGCGTGCTGACCTCGCAGCGGAAATTACTGCAAAGTTACAGTCGGGGATCCACAACAGCGAAGATGGGAATGAAGAAATCAAAGCGGAGCAGAGTGAATTCTTTGCGTCGCTTTCCGATTGCGACGTGTCTCCGGCGGAAATTCATCTAGAGTTCGAGTTGCACGGTCTTGCACATTTGCGACTGTGGGTTGCAGGCAAACTCGCGGGGGGGGTCTGCATTGTCGGACTATCAGAGCATTTACTCGACGAGAAGGAGCAGGGGCTACTTATCAGTCTCGCTGAAAATCTTTCTCACGCAGTCGATTCGCTTGAGCAAGAGCGCGCTAGGCAAATAGCTGAGCGGAAACTAGAACTGGCAGCTCATGTATTCGAAAACAGCGCTGAAGGGGTAATGATCACCGACAAGAACAATAACATCGTCATGGTCAACCGGAGATTTTCGGAGATTTCCGGTTACTCACCAGAGGAAGTCATCGGCAATAGTCCGAATCTGTTGAATTCGGGGCAACAGGACAAGGCGTTCTATAGCAATATGTGGCGGTCGCTAACGAACCGAGGAGAGTGGCACGGGGAAATTCGGAATCGGCGCAAGGACGGTCAAGTCATTGTCGAGTGGATGAATATAAGTGCGGTCAAGGATGACAGTGGCGCAATCATCAATTTCGTGGCGGTATTCTCGGAAATTACCGTGCACAAAACCATCAAGAAGCGGATGCAGTTTCTCGCTCACTATGATGCCCTGACGTCGCTGCCCAACCGCATTCTGTTCGGTGATCGACTTGAGCAATCGATCATAGCTGCAAGAAGAAACAAGCGTCACACGGTACTAATGCTGATTGACCTTGATCGTTTTGATCAAATCAATAAAGCGGTTGGCCATAGTGCGGGAGACACTATTCTGCAAGAGGTTTCTGCGCGTCTGCTGGCTTCAGTTGAAGAAGGCAGTAGCGTCTCTCGTTTGGGCGGAGACGAATTTGCAATAGTTTTGCCAGATATCGATGCATCCGACCAGGCGGAATCAGTCGCCAATCGCATTCAACAGGAACTGAGCAGAGCAGTCTATGTTGCGAATTCAGATTTGCATGTTACCGCAAGCATCGGCATCAGCGTTTTTCCTCGAGATGGCGAGGATTCGGAATCACTGACAAAGAGTGCCGATGCAGCGATGTATCTGGCAGCCGAAGCTGGGGGAAATTGTTACCGCTTTCCTCAAACCAATGAAAAGCTGTCAGACCGGATTCGACTCAGGGATCGCCTGCGCCGCGCAGTTGAGCGCGACGAACTGAAGGTGCTCTATCAACCGCTCGTTTCTGGAGTAACCGGTCGTATTGTTGGTGCCGAGGCGTTGCTGAGATGGTTCAGGCCGGAGGACGGTTACATTAGCGCCGACATTTTTGTTCCAGTGCTCGAGGAGTCCGGGCTTGTTACCCGAGTGGGGGATTGGGTTCTGCGTACTGCCTTGGCAAATAATCTGGCATGGCGTAAAGACTTCGATAGCGAGCTATTCATCGCCGTGAATTTTTCAGCTGGCCAGCTTGCTGACGAGAGGGTGGTGGAGAAGGTAGATGCTGCCTTGAAGTCTCTGGTCTTCGAACCGCGCCATTTGTACTTGGAAATGTCGGAGCGTACGCTGATGCAGGACGCTCCAGCCTCATTGACGTTTCTCCATAGGCTAAAGGATCTAGGTGTCAGACTATCTATCGACAATTTTGGAACGGGTTACTCCAGTCTGAGCTACCTAAATCGGTTCCCAATAGATATGCTCAAAATCGACCGGTCTTTGATTCAAGATACGCCCAACGATGCCGAAGCCGTTGCGGTCACCCGTACAGTAATCGCCATGGGGCATGCTTTGGGTCTCAAGATCGCGGCTGAGGGGGTGGAAACAATTAGTCAGGCCGCTCATTTGCGCCAAGCTAATTGCGATGTTCTTCAGGGGTATCGGTTTTCGCAGGCGGTCAGTGCGGAAGAATTCGCGGTTCTACTGGCCGAAAACAATCAGACCAGTTCTCTGTTTCCTGAAGCGGAGACAGCTAATCGGCTGCACCTTGTTGGTTGATGGATCAGGTGTGCAGCGTATCGCCTGTCTTAGAGGGAAACGCGACTGCGGAAAGTTGCGCAGATTCACTAGTGAGGCAGTCACACATTGAATAAAGATTCAAAAGTTGCATCTTCGCCGGCTGTGCTGGAAGCGGAAATCGAGCGTCTAAAGTCTGAACTGGCAAACATACAGGAACACCTGATCAATACCGAAAAAGCGTTCGGTCGTTTTGTGCCGCACCAGTTTCTGCAATTCTTGGCTATAGATAACGTTCGCGACGTCCGTCTTGGCATGCAGACGGAGCGCAAGATGACCATACTGTTCTCGGACATACGCAATTTCACGGGCCTCTCGGAGTCGATGACGCCGCAAGAAAATTTCGACTTCATGAATTCCTATCTGTCGCAGATGGAACCGATGATCGTTCCGTTCCGGGGGATTGTCGACAAATACATTGGCGATGCAATCATGGCGTTGTTTCCCGAAAGTACGGATGACGCGGTGTTAGGGGCTCTGGCCATGCTTGAACGCCTAAATATTTACAATCAGGGCCGCGCGCGCGCCGGCTATTTGCCGATACGCATAGGAATGGGAGTCAACACTGGCATCGTAATGCTCGGGACAGTGGGTGGAATCGGAAGGATGGAGGGAACGGTAATTGGCGATGCGGTGAATCTCGCGTCACGTCTCGAAGGTATGTCGAAACTCTATGGTGTGCCGCTGTTGATTAGTGAGCATGCGCTGAACAGCCTTGAAAACCCGTCACGATTCTGTATCCGATTTATTGATCGCGGTCGAGTAAAGGGCAAACTGGAGGCGCAATCGGTATATGAGGTATTTGACGCCGACCCACCGTTGTTGCGAACTGCAAAACTACGTACGCGAAAGCGTTTTGAGGAGGCATTGGCATTTTATTACGTGGGCGATATCTCCCGTGCTAAGACGCGATTAACGAGGTGCGTCGAGGAAGCTCCGGGTGATGTGCCTGCTAGCCTATATTTGGCCCGATGCGATGAATATTTGCAGAACGGCCATGCGGAAGGTATTGAGCATGAGTCAAGCCAGACTTGGAGCGAAGAGTACAGCTCCGGAGTGGCCGAGATTGATACTGAGCATCGGAAGTTACTGAGCCAAATGAACGCCCTGGCAATCGCTATCCGGGAGGAAAGAACAGCTGACACCCTTCCGATTCTTGCCTTCATTGAAACTAGTGCTCTGCATCAATTCGCAATGGAAAAGGGCCTCATGCGAGAGTCACGTTACCCATTTTTTTCAGAACACGTTCATCAACACGACCGCTTTTTGGAGAACCTTTCACACCTGAGTGATGAAATCAGATCGGAGGCAGTAAATACTGTTTACATGGCGTTTCGAATCAGGCTTTTCCTGATGGACTGGATCATTAATCACAGCACCAAGACTGACCGCCACCTTGGACATCACCTGAAGTCGAGAAGCGGAGGCTAGACGTCCGGTACGTCCGGCTTACGCCCTGAACAGGCGCATGAAACCGCTCGTGACTTTTTGTAGCAGTGAAGCACTGCCGTGCGCTTGTTTTGTGCCTGCGGACTTCCTCTGGGCTGCCTGCTCAACATCGACCATAAGGCTCTTCTCGACGTCCGTGGCAACGCCTTCGACAATGTGGCGCTTGAGAACATCCGGATTTTCCGCGATCTGTTTGTGCTTGCCCAGAGCAGATTGAATCACGATCTTCAGATAGCCGACTTTTACTGGCTTGGGCACAAAGCGGTAAATTTGCCCCTGATTTATCAGTGTGATGAGGTCCGTAGCGTCTTTCGCTTCGGAAAAGATCACGGTGACCAGTTGAGGGTGCTTCTGCTTGAGCATCTTGAGCAGTCGCGTGGTATCCATGTTATCTACCCGCGTGTCGGACACGATGACGCTGATGTTCTCGCTGCCAAGATATTCGATTGCGTCGGCAAGGTTCGTTGCATGCACAATACGCCGGCTTGTGCCAACCGCTTCCCGCATCATATCCGCGACTGCCGGGTCATCGTCCACCAGCAGGATTGGTTCGGAACCGCTTTCGACCTCGATGTTTTCTGGATTCTCCGCAAGCACTTCCAGGACCGGTTGATCACGGGCAATGGCCGCCGCCTCGCCAACAATTCGTGGAAGCTCGGCGATATTCCATGGCTTGTTGATAAAGCGGAATACTTCGCCTTCGTTGACCGAGCGCAGGATGGCTTGCATATCTGAATAGCCGGTCAGGAGTATCCGCAAGGCGCGCGGCGAAGCCTTGCGCACCTCGCGCAGAAATTCAGAACCCGTCATCCCCGGCATTCGCTGGTCGCTGATTACGACATCGAAACTATTTTGAAGCACCAACGAGAGCCCCTGCTGACCACTGGGGGCGGTCATGACATCAAATTCCTTCTGCAGCAACCACTGCAGCGAGCGCAGGATGCCAGGCTCATCATCGACGCAGAGAATCAATCCCCTTTTTTGTCCCATAGCCATCTCCTGAACCCGTCATCAACCACCGCTCGTCGCGGTGGCTGGAAAATAAACAGAAAAATTCGAGCCCTTGCCCATCTCGGTGGCGACTTGTATCTCGCCACCATGTTCCCGAACGATATCCTGGGCAATCGCGAGGCCTAGGCCAGTGCCTTCGCCGGCCGGTTTTGTCGTGAAGTAGTTCTCGAAGATACGCGGTAGCACGTCGGCCGGAATACCGCTGCCGGTATCAACAATATCAACGCGAATCCGTCCGCCTTCGGTACTGCTGCGTACGGTGACGGTTCCTTCTGCGGAGATCGACTGTGCGGCGTTGTTGATCAAATTGAGGAACACCTGATTGAGTTGGGACGGGTTGCACTCCAGCGCAGGCAGTTCACCGAACTCCTCGACAATATTCACCGAAGTCGACGCGACGCTTCTGGCGAGGTAGACCACATTGTGCAAACCCTTGTTCAGATCGAACGACGTGACCTTGGCCCGATCCAGGCGCGTAAAGTCGCGCAGGTTCTCTACCAACTCCCGCATCTGTTCGATGCCATTCAGGGTATCGCCCAACATCTCCGACAGCATCGCTACATCGGTATCCGCTTCATTGATTGCTGCTACCTGCGCCTTGGTCTTGGCCACATTTATCGTCAGGCGGTCACCCTCGGCACCCATTACCGCTTTGGCAAATGAGTTCGCCACCTTCAACGGGAGCGGAAAGCTCTTGAGGGCGTCGATCACCATGCTGACGTTGTTGCGGGAGAAGGCCAGCGGCGTATTGAGCTGATGCGTCACCCCGGCCACCATTTGGCCCAGCGAGGCCATCTTTTCGGACTGTGCAAGCTGCTGTTGAGACTTTTCCCTTTCCATTGATTGCTGCACGATAATCCCGTCCGCACGGCGGACGATCGCAAACAATGATGCAAACAACAAAACCAGCATGCCAATCACGATTACGAACAACAGATTCGCGTTGCGGTTGACCTCTGCCGAACTTTCCGAAGCTACTTGTTCAACCTTGGCCTGGTTGTTTGTGGCCGCCTTCTTGATGAGTGCCGAGGTGTTCTTGATCTGGCCGAGAAATGGCGTCACATCGGAATACACTTCAAACACTCCCACGATCTGTTCGCTGCCTGGCGCCAGAACCGGCAGATAGCTGGATATCAGATCGCGGTTCTCGACGACGCCCTCGAAAGCACTGAACTTGTCTCTGTGGGTGAGTTCGCTAGTCGCTTTTCCATCCACTGCGGCTCCTTTCCACCCGGCATTGCTGAGTTTGTCCTCGCCCATTTGTTTATGTTCTGAGGAGTAGACCGTGATGCCGCGAAGATCGAAGACCTTGATCTTGAACACGGTGCTCTTCTTCATGGAATCAAACACTTTGGCGTCGAGTGCCTTGAATTCCTCGAAGGCCTGTATTTTCTGGCCAACGTCGTTGAAACAGGCCTTTTTCTCCGGGGGTTGCTTGGCTTTGCCCGATGGATCCGGAACGTCGGGCATCGCGCGACACGCCGCGACATTGATCGACTGCGCCTTGGCAACAAATGGTGCAAAGTCCTTTTCCCACAGGGCGTTCGCAAACAGGCGCGTCAAATTCACGTTGCCGCTCTCATGAATCGAAAGCAGATCGCGTAGCGCTGCTCGGTCCTGCTGCTTGGCAAAATCTTGCTGTACCTGACTGAAAAACCGGCTCTGCTGTGATTGAACTTCCTGGAAAAATGAACCTGCTTCACCCTGAAAATGTGTGAGCGCGGCGGCTAACAGCCCGAACATGGCTAGACTGGCAATAGTGAAATAGCGAACTAACTGAAAACGCATTTTTTCTCCTGTGAGAAAGATCAACCTGCTGCTTTGATTTCCATTTGAGACCACATTGAATCAAAAGGAAGCACTCGCGAGCGTGAATACACTCCGATCATCGATCAGGCTGATTTGTCATGGCACGGTCAATCTCGGCGAAAGTATGGGATAGGTCGTGTTTTTGCAGCACGACCCCCAATTGCCGGGCAATTTGTGATGCCGAGAATATTCCTCGGATCACGGATTTTCCCGTGAAGGGTTCTTCCTCGATCACCATGGCGTGCTGTCGGCCTGAATGTTTCAATGTCTCGACGATATCTCCGACATGTGCATGCAGAACATCGTCGAGCGGAATTACCTCGATGTCGTCGGCAGTCGTCATCAACTGCTCCACCTTTATTTCCCCGAGTTCTACTCCGGATGAGCCCATTACCTCAAATGGCTTGTCTTCCATCAGGTCCCGCGCCGTAATGAGACCAATAACGTCATCGATCGCGTCCACCACCAGCAGCAAGCGCACCCCACGGGCGATCATCTTCTGCGCGGCGCTCATGACATCAATCCCCGCGTGAATAGTGGCCGCCTGAACAAAGCGCAGATCGGTCATGACTTCCAATGCAGAGGATGAGACCTTTACCGGATTCGGCGAAAAAAAATACGGCTTCGAATAGCCGGTATGCGGCTTCAAAGCAGACAGTGCCAGTGGTTTAAAACTATCAGGGGACTGGCTCATTGCTGCTCTCCAATGGTTGATCGGGCGTTGATCGAGTACTTTGAAACTCGAAGGAAATCATGGTTGTGGATAAGCAATACTCGTGCCATCGATGGTCCAGTCGATGGCGTACACAAAGACAAAGCCAAGGTCAAGGTCAAGGTCAAGGTCAAGGTCAAGGTCAAGGTCAAGGCCGGACAATGCTCGCAGCCACAACAGCAAGAACTGCGCCTATTGCCGACGCAAAGCCTTCTGTTCGATGCTTCCTGCACTGTTTGCGGACTCACGGGCAGCTGGATCACCCTGTTTCAGCAGCTGCCGGATCGCATCTATCCGGTCTCGCCCGCTGGGATGGGTACTGAGGAAGGTGAGTGATGATTCCCGTTTTGCGTCAAGCATCAGCGTCTGTAGCCGCAATGCCCCTTGCGTATCGAACCCGGCGCGTCTTGCGTAGTCGAGCCCCATGCGATCAGCCTCCCGCTCGTCATCTCGACTGAAAGACCGCTCCATCAGTGTCCCGGCGGCGTCGGCGGCAACGCTGCCAACGCCCAGCCCTGCAACGGAAAGCGCCAGTCCCGCGAGGGAACTGCCCAATGCCATCGCTCCCTTGCGAGATCGTTGTGCCTGATGGTGACCGAGGCGGAAGTGCGCCAGTTCATGCCCTGCCAGTGCGGCCCATGCGCCCTCGTCATTACCGAGCAGCTTCACCATGCCCAGCGTGACTACAATCAGAGGCTGGCCATCCTGGTAAGTCGCAAAAGCGTTTATCGCTAGCGTTCCAACCAGGAACCAGTCCGGCGTTTCACCATTACCAGCGACGGAAGCGATCCTGGCTGCGACTGCCTGAACACGTTTTGCGTGCGCGGTTTCGACTCCGACCGAGACGCCCGAGGGGCTGCGCAGAAAGACAAGCGGCTGAGTCGCCCTGGCGAGATCATCGAATCGCCAGATCGGCATATCGCCATGCGCGGCAGACGAGGTACGCGCATGGTCGGCGGACTTTCCTACTGGCCTGTTCTCGCCGAGGGGCGCGCAGCCCACCAGGATCGCCATCACCATTACGAGGGAAACCTCAGTCTGCCCCATGGGTTCGCTCAGCTACCTCAGGGCCGCCTGCAGGATGCCTGTGCTGGCGGCGACCCTACTTTGTGACAGCGATGCTGGCGTCTTCAATAAGCAGTGGGTAGGAGTAGCCGCTGCCAAAGTCCCGATTCACCACGACGACGCCAGTAACGGTGACACGGTCACCCACATTGGCGGTTTGCTTGCTGGTGACGATCAGATTGTTGTTGTTGGCGTCGCCTGTGCCATCCTGCACATGAACAAAATTGCGCCCCATGATGCCGTTATTGACCTTCACAACCTTGCCTTGAGCGCTGACTGTCTTGCCGGCCAGAGCCGCCTTGTTCTGGTTAAGCGCCGCAACAGTATTTGGATCCGTGTCTGCAGCCGATGCGTTGAACGATATTTGCCCGAGGGTAGCAATAAGCCCGACGAATGCAATGGACAGAATTCTCATCAAATCTCCTGTGACTTGGTAAAGCCTGGTTTGGAAAGCGCTGCCAACAGTATAGTATCTAGCGACATTCATACAGCCACTGTCGGGCGCTGCCCAGTAATTCGGCCGGATTGGCGGTCGCTCCCCGGATGCGACGCAAATGCGCGACAAGCTGGCGTTCGCCTCGGTCGGTCACGACGCGAAACTTGAGCTGAGCCTGCGCCAGGCGCTGGTGTTCGCGCAACGTCGGTCGACGTGGATAGAGAGCACGCAAAGAGGTGACGCGCGGTGTCTTGATTCCCAGTTGAGTGCCGAGAAATTCGAGGACACGTCGCGGGATGACGTCGGTGGAATTCATCAGGAATCCACTCATGCGCAGGAAGCCTATCTGGAGTGCCAGACCCAGTTGCAGCGTTTCGGCGTGTCGACTTCGAGCCGCCGCTATTTCGGCCGGCGCGAGTGTGAAGAACTGCTCGATTTCAGTATCGCTTAGCCAACCAGGCACCCCGTCGATGCCCAAGAATCGCATTCGCCAACTCTGCATCGCCGTTCTCCCGGATTGGTTCGTGACAACGCGAGTATCCCGAAAAAGTCCGGAAATTCGCAAATAGCAGACTCTTCCAATAATTCAATGAGTTACGAGATTGCCTCTGCGTAACATACTGATTCTATTAGAAGTCGCTACCGTTACTTTTTGCACAGAAGTGCCGGCACCCCCAACAAGGGACTTACCGGCAAGCCGGCACAATCCAGTCTGGCCCATCGGTAGCCGGAATATTCGCTCTCCGACCCCTCCCCCCGGTACGCCTCTATTAGCCTTTCGGGGTAGCCAACATTTCACGTGATCAATTTGCCTATTGCTTGATATTCGGTTCAAATTGGCATGCGGCCGCACGAATCATGGCTATGTAGAGGAAAGTAATGGGTACGAATGACGTTAAACCTATGGTCATAACTGGCCATCAAGAAATCGATAGCCAACACCATGATCTTGAACAGTTGATTCGGAACCTTGGCACGGTTTGCGAGTTGCAAACGAAAACAGGCAAGAGTTGTATTGAATGTCCAGCGGATTGCCGCAATTCGTGTGCCGATAAGCTTGCCGATCTGCTTGCCGATCTGCTCGGCTTTATCGTTGCCCACTTTGCTTACGAAGAGAGTTTGATGCGCCGACTCCCTTCAACCCAAGAATGTATCCAGCACCACTGCTGTCCGGTTAAATTGAGGGGTGAATCGCTGTAAGTCATGAGTGACAAGGGTTTTCGAGCGACGAGGGGTGTCTCCGATTTGAAATCTGAAATGGCATTCCATCAGAATTCCGGGCTTTGGCCCGGAGACTGCCATGAACACAGGCAAGACGCTGTTCGCCCAGATCATGGACTTTCTGCCGTGGAAGACTTTTCACCGGATCGTGGCCCGTCATGGTGGGGACAAGGGGGTGCGAACGTTGAGCTGCGCCGAGCAGTTCCGGGCGATGGCATTTGCGCAACTGACCTACCGGGAGAGCCTGCGGGATATCGAAGCCTGCTTGCTGGCCCAAACGGCGAAGCTGTACCACATGGGATTTCGCGAACCGGTGGCCAGATCGACCCTGGCGGACGCCAACGAGTCGCGCGACTGGCGCATCTGGGAGAACTTTGCCGGCCGCCTGATCACGCAAGCCCGCGAGTTGTATCTCAGCGAGGACTTGGGACTCGATTTGTCGAACACCGTATATGCCTTGGACTCGACGACCATCGACCTGTGTCTGTCGGTATTCCCGTGGGCGCACTTTCGCACCACCAAGGCGGCGGTGAAGATGCACACCCTGCTCGATCTGAAAGGCAGCATCCCAAGTTTCATCCACATCTCCGACGGGAAGTTGCACGACGTGCATGCACTCGACCTGCTGGAACTGGAACCGGGCGCCATCTATGTGATGGATCGTGGCTACGTCGATTTCGCCCGGCTGCACGCGCTGCATCTGGCCGGCGCATTCTTCGTTACACGAGCCAAGTCGAACATGAACTTTCATCGCATCTATTCCGCGAAGACAAATCGCAGTACCGGCGTGATCTGCGATCAGACCATCGCGCTCGATGGCTTCTACACCAAGCAGGACTATCCCGCGCAGCTGCGCCGCGTTCGATTCAAGGATCCCGCGACCAACAAGATGCTCGTATTCCTCACCAATCAGATGACATTCCCGGCTACCACCATCTGTGCGCTCTACAAGAATCGTTGGCATGTGGAGTTATTCTTCAAGTGGATCAAACAGCATCTTCGGATCAAGCGTTTCTTCGGTACGTCAGAGAACGCGGTCAAGACACAAATCTGGATCGCGGTGTCGGTCTACGTGCTCGTCGCCATCGTCAAGAAGCGCCTCAACCTCGACGCTTCGCTCTACACTTTGCTACAGATATTGTCGGTCACCCTTTTCGAGAAGATGCCCTTGCAGCAAGCCTTTCCGGGCAGAGACTCCAGTTCCGACAGTATCGCCATCAACAACCAATTGAATCTATTCGCGTTTTAACCGGACAGCAGTGATCCAGCACATTGATGAACACAAATTGGCTCATGCCGACATTTCCAGTCATTTGGCTGAATTGACCGCCCGGATGATGCATGAAGAACCGAGGCGGTGTGGTCTGCGCCTTGAAGAGATTATCAGTTCTTGGATGGGTGTTCACGAAGGTAGTTTTGATGCCCAGCTAGCGATGGAGTTGGAAAGTATCGATGATACGGAACTCGGCTATGACGTTAAGTTGGCGAGATTGTTGGAGCGGCCAGCGACTCTGTAACTGCTGACCATCTGACAAAAACTGATTGCTACCTGATGGCGAAGTCATTGTCTATGGCGGCGCTAAGGCCGCATTGTTGTCAATCACGCTACCGCAGGTTTTTATCTATCTCTCGCCCCACTTAAAGAGCGCAGCAAGATCGCGAGCAACTGGTCGGGGTTGAATGGTTTGATCAGGAAGTCGTTCATCCCCGCCTGAAGGCAGCGCTCCTTGTCTTCGGCAAAGGCGCTGGCTGTCATGGCGATAATCGGTGTGTCCCGGCATCCGGCAAGCTGGCGTATCTCTTGCGTCGCCTCTATCCCGTTCAGTTTCGGCATCTGCATGTCCATGAAGATGGCCGCGTAGCTGTTCTTGCGCGCTAGCGGATCACCGAGAAAACTCGGCGCTGGTGAATCTTCTGCGCTACAGGGCGGTCGAGCAAAAGACACTCTCCTCGCCGTAGCGGATGGCGATACGGCGCCCTGACGGCGCTATCCGCCTTCAGCGGCGCTGCTGGCGGCCTCGCTTACAATTGACGAGACC
>FLOH01000621.1_pt1 | contig 69749 bp, 53 predicted proteins | sample 756751 | NCBI WGS metagenome assembly FLOH01 (sample SAMEA4026879, study PRJEB14308) | marine metagenome | biome: coastal water; material: water | depth 74 m
CGCCTCATCGAAGAGCGGCGGAAAAAGTTCACCGAGGAGGAAATTCCGCTGCTGCAAAATCTTTTCGACTCCCACGACACCGATCGTATGCCCTCCATGATCGTCAATCGCGACCGACCTTACTACGCCAAATCGGAAGCCTTTGCCTACGACGCAGAAATCTGGCCTGGGAGCCACGACAAGCCCTACCTCATCCGCAAACCGGATGAAACGGAACGGAAACTCCAACGCATGATCGTCCTGTTCCAGATGACCTACCCGGGCGCTCCTTACATTTACTACGGCACCGAGGCGGGCATGTGGGGAGCCGATGATCCAGATGATCGCATGCCGATGGTCTGGGCCGATCTGAAGTTCGAACCCCAAACCCTTAGCCCCGGGGGTCAGCCCGCCCGGCAAGACGACATCAATTTTGATTCTACCCTTCACGACTACTATCGGGATGCCATCGCGCTTCGGAAAAAATTTCCCGATCTCGTTCACGGAAAAATGCAGATGATTGGGGCGGAGAATCAGAGTCGGACGTTCGCCTTCGCCCGAACCGGAGCCGCCACACTGGTCGCCGTTTTCAATCGCCACCCCGAGGAGCAAACTTTCACCTTCCAGTTCGGCACGACCGATGGCTCCACCCCTGATCCCCTGGTACCTATCTTTGTGTCTTCGGGCCAACCCAGCAATGTTCGTGTTCAGCAAAAAGAGGGAAAAGCCAGCATCACCTTGCCTGGCTCGACAGGAGCACTTCTCAAGCAGAAATAAATCGCCGTCGCGACCTCTTTTTAGGTCGTTTTAACTCGAACAAATTGCCCCTTTTTCGGTCTAAAAAGGATGGCTAAGTCCCTCTTGTTTAGAACCTTCGTTCCTCCCGACCAATCGAAAAATATAGATGCTATGGGTCAACATTTTACACCTATAACAATGGAACTGTTTAAAATTAGTCAAAATTTTGTCCTCAACTCTTTCAAAGCAAGAAAGTTGTGCCAATATAGTTATTGAGAGTAAATGACATGAAATTTTGTAACTCAAAGACATGTCGTGTTTTGCTCCTTTTTGGGGCGCTCCACTTTTCGTCTTTCTCCGCAAACGTTCGTGCCGAGGCCCTGCTCCAACTCTTTAATGTTTCTTACGTCGATCTAACTCAAAAAATGCCCGAACTGGCCGAGGCGGGATACACATCCCTATGGCTTCCGCCACCGACCAAAGGGTCAGGCGGTGGCTCCGTTGGCTACGATCTGTGGGATCCGTTTGACCTGGGTAGCAAAGATCAAAAGGGATCCGTGCGGACCCGTTACGGAACAGAAGCGGAACTGCTCGAAATGATGGAGGTCGCCCATCGCTTCGGTATCCGCGTCTACTTCGACAACATTATGAATCACCGAGCCTTTGATGTGCCAGGTTACAACGAGAACACCCCGATCGATACCTACCCCGGTATGTTGCCGGAGGATTTTCATCTTCAGAAAACGGAGGACGGCTTCTACCGCAAGTGGGACAACTGCCGAGATTGGGGATCTGCCTGGCAGGTGCAAAATCTCGGCCTGGCCGACCTGATCGATATCGCCCACGAAACTCCTAACGCCAACCACGGGACGAGCGAGGGCTCCACCCATCCGAAGCTTTCTTTCATTCGGGATCTGGCCCGCCCCGAACAGTATGACAAGGACAAGGATGGAAATACCGCTTACTTTGGTGTTCTCATTGATCAGGCCCGCACGGAACTGGGTACCAACGCCTCCGGCGCCCAACTCACCGCCAAGGCGCAGGAGTACATCAATGCCAACAAAGACGCTTTCACCGAAGACGTCGGAGCTTACCTGATCCGGGCCGCTCGTTGGTTGATGGATCGTACGAAAGCCGACGGCCTCCGGCTCGATGCGGTCAAACACGTGCCCGACTACTTTTTCGGCCAGCGATCAGGCGCCGACAAGGATTCCAGCAACGACGGTTACCTTGGCGGCGTTCAGTGGCAGTTCAACCGCACTCGTGGTTTTAGCGACGCCAACCACCGCGATTCCGTCTTCGACGAGAAAAAACCCCGTGATGATGCCATGGTTTTTGGCGAGCACCTTGGCCAGCCCCCTGGCTACGATGGGTACTGGGACGCGGGCATGCGCCTCGTCGATAACGATCTTCGCAGCAAACTAAACGGTGTCCTCGGCAATGCGTCGGCTAGTTTGCAGGGGTTAGACTCCGCCGGCGCGGGCGGTTTCGCCCCCAGCCTTGGTATCACCCACGCCAACAGCCACGACAGCGACTACGCCGCCCAAAAAGAGTGGCAGCACGCCTTCTACATGACCCGCGAGGGCATGGGCCTGATCTATTCCGACGGCTACAACAAGGCCGAAACTCTCGGCGAATCCGGCGGTGCCTTCCCCCGCCACGCCAACACAAAGTATCTTGGTCAGTTTTCGGATCCACGAATTCCCAACATCCTAAAAATCCACAACGACTTTGCTCGTGGCTTGCAGCAAGGCCGCTGGGCCGACAACGATTATCTCGCATTCGAACGCCGCGACAACGTCAAGCCTGATGGTACCGTCAGAACCAATGGGGTGGCCGGCGAGGAGATCACCATGGTGATGATGATGAACGACAACACCGGTGCTGGGCAGGCTCGGACTTTTTCCCACAGCTTTGGTCCCGGAGCCTACCTGCACCAGTACGCTCGCGGTCCTGGCATGGTCGGCTTTGAGACCTATGCCAGTGATCTTCCCTCCGTCATCGTTCCACCTGGCGGCTACTTTGTTTTCTGTTGGCTTACGCCCGAGCTTTCCACCCTATGGCCAAAAGCAGCGATCACGCTTTATCAAAATGGATCTGAAGTTCCTCGGATCACCGTAACCCGCAAGGACGGACGCGACGGCGACCCATCCTTTAATCCCGAGGGACTGACCAACCGTGGCTATCCCACCAACACCACTCCCGTTCCCTATACCTACCAAACCACCGTGCCGGTGGTGAAAGCTGGCCAGCCTTTCACCATCGTGGCTCGAGCCGACGGATCAGCGGAAAAGATCTGGGTCAAACTGGATGGTGGGGTCGATCTCAATGGCTCGGGCGACTCCCGCGACCCAACTGGCAAACGGGATTTCCCTCCAGGCCACTTCACCGACATCTACCTTGGCTACGAAACAAACATCGCGGTCCGCCAACATCCCGAGAAGTTTGCCGCTGCTCTCATTAGCCGTTGCCAGATCGGCTCTCCCGGTGCTGAGACTTATTCCAAAATCATCGGCGGAGCCGTCTCCATCAACAACGGCCCCGTTGCCGCTAACGACTCCGGAACGGAAAGCGGCACCCAAGCCGCTTGGGTCTATCACGATCCCGACGATACGGTCGGCGGAGCCGACGGAACCGCGGGTGTCGGCGCCAAACAGTTTGACGACTCAGGCTCCAACATCGTCATCTGGGCTAAAAGCAACTCGGTCGGTGGCGGCTTCCAGGCCTTCGTCTACTACACCCTCGATGGCTCGTCCCCCGAGGGTGCTGGCGGAATCGGACGCGGCACCACCCGAGTGGCCGAGTTAAATTACCGTCACAATCAAACCACCGACGACTGGTGGGCTTCCGTCAACATTCCAAAGCCAGCCTCTGGCACCTCCCTCAAATACAAAATCGGCTTCTACAAAACCGGTGCCTCTTCACAATGGCCAAGTGGGCCGACCGAGCTTGCGCTAAAAAGAAAAATGCTGACCACCTGTAGCTTCAACATCAACCCCCCCACTGTTCAGCATCACGTCCACAACGACTACAACTCACTTACGAGCGGATTGAAGGAAGGATTTCATATTCTCCGCGCCCGGGCCTTTCTCAACCGGGATATAAATGTGGCCGCGCCCCTATACAACACTTTCACCCAGACTTTTTACTATGATGCGGAAACCCCACAGGGCGTCCTTGCCTTCCCGACTAACGACGGAGACACCGTTGGCGGGTCCAGTTACGAGATGGTTGTCCGCACCGACACCACCGTTCAGGAAGTCTGGTACTCCATCTCCGATTCCGACACGGGGAATGACGACACCAGTACCAAACAACAAAACGGCAACGGCGCCGGCTTCGAACCATTTGTCGATGCCAACGCCGATAAGGTCTGGAACACCGGGGAAACTTTCACCGACCTTAATGGAGATGGATTCTATAATACCACTTTGAGTCCAACTTGGGCCAAGGCCACGGAAGTGGCCCCAAGCTCTTCGGTGACCAGCGCGCAACCCAAAGAGTGGCGTTTCACGTATAACAACATTCCCCTCACTGGTGCAGGCACGATCAAAATCCGACTACTCGAAGCCTCCTCTTCTCGCAACTTCACCCTCGACCCCACCACCGCCCACGTCCGTGAAATCACCCGCGTAGTCGAGACCCGTGGCAACGCACAGCGCCTTATCATCGCGTTCCCCACGAACGACGGAGCCACCGTGGACGATAACTACACCATGCAGGTCTGGTTCCCAAAATCCCTCAGCAACCCATCCATCACTCCAGAGCAGATGATCGCCCGTTTCACTTTTCTGGCCCAAGGAACTGCCCAGAGCCGTACGGGCTGGTCAGTTAACTATGAAAACTTCGGCCCCGGCAACGCCTTCCATCAGCTCTCCATTCCTTTGCCCAATCTCTACAACTCTTCCGTCAATCTTCAGGAGTTTCGGGTCATCTATAAAGATCCCGCAGACCTCAACACCCCGGCTAAGTGGCTGACATCATCGCGTTTCGTAAACCTTCTCCCGAGCAACAAACCCTTTATCCGAATCACCCGCCCGACGGAAGTTGGCTCAGACGGAAAGCCCACCGAGATTATACTGCCCGACACTCCTGGGGTGGATGCCCTAACCTATGAAGTTCAAGTTGAGACCAGCACAGGCGTGTCCAGTGCACCCACCCTCACGGGGATCACCGTCAGTAGCCCATCCTCAGTTATAAACGGCAACATCAAGACTTGGAGGTACACTTGGAGTATCACTGCACCGGGTAACTACACGCTCGAGGCAGAGGCACTCCTCAGTGGCACCACTCCCACCAAGACTTCTGGCACCGCTCGTGTAATTCTTCGCCAAGTTGTGGATCCATCAGGCCTCGACGACAAGGACGACGATCACGACGGCCTCGTCAATATTGACGAAACGAATCCAAAGGCCCTGCCCACAGAAAATGCTGAGACTTGGGAAAATGGCGACGTCCATATTTATTACGCCACTGGAAAGTCTCTTCCTACTAGCCCCGACTCGGACGGGGACGGCCTCCCCGACGGATTAGAATTAGGCTGGCGCACCGCTGGCACCAACACCGACACCACCACAGACACCAATGGTGATGGATTTAAAAACTTTATCGGTGATATGGATCCACCGCTTTACGCTGTCGTCGAAAACCACCCAGCGGTTCCCGGTGTCGGCTCCAAAAGCAACGGCGATGACCGATCCCGCCAAGCCGCAGGTTCTGTCACCAACCCCACCAATCCAGACACCGATGGGGACGGTCTGCTCGACGGAGTCGAGGACACCAATCGCAACGGCTGGACCGATGGCGACGGGAAATCTCTTCCTTTGACTGCGACCATTTCCCAATACTCCACTGCCCGGCCTAACACGGGCGACTGGCCGAACAACATCATCGACTCCTTCGAGACGTGGCAGGAAACCAGTGCCACGAAAGCCGACTCGGACGACGACGGGCTCACTGACGGCGACGGCGAGGATAAAAATCTCAACGGCCGCACAGATCTGTTTCTAAAAGATTCCGATGGCTCGACCAAACTTCTTCTTCTCAATCTTGATGTCGATACTGACTTGGCCGTCGCAGGCTCCGCCTTCCGCACTGGCGGTGCTACCTCACGAGCCATCAACTACGTGACCTTGCTCGCTGCCTACCCCACCACGGTCACAGGAGGCTCCGACCTACCCGATGTTTGGCCCAAGCTGCTCATCACGGAGACCGACCCTCAACAAGGAGACACCGACGGCGACGGGCTGCCCGATGGATGGGAAGTGAACAACGGCCTCAACCCGTTGGACAATGGTACATACAACTTTCTCACCGGAGGTCCAGGCGATCGCAAGAATGGGGCCGCCGGAGATCCGGACAATGATCAGATCAGTAACGCGGATGAACTGAGCGCTGGCACCCATCCCAATCAACACAATTCCAGCGGCGGAGTTGGCCCGGGCGAAGGCACCATCCGAATCGGCGAATTTACCGATTGGACCTACCAAGACCTCCTCGCTCTCGATGAATACAATGAGGGAGGCAGCCAAGGGGCGGATGTCTATCGCACCAATACTAGCGACAACTCACGCGATATCCTCGCCATCTCCTTCCGGGACGGTGGAGCTACCGACGGAAAGTTATACTTCCGAGTCGACTTGATGGATCTTGCCCCGAACGCTTGGCAGGGCGAGGTCGACGCCTACATCGTCATCGACACCGGCAACCCTGCCGTCGGCGAGCGTGCCATCCCCAATGAGGTGGACATCGCGACCGATATGCGTTGGGAAGTTGTCGTTGCCGCTTACGGCCAAGATCTGGGTTCCATTTTTGTCGACACGAATCGCTCCAACAACACGATCGACCAGTTCCAAACCTTGACCAGTTTCGGCGTCGTGTCCCGGAGTTTCGGCAACGGCCGCGACCGTATCGCCTGGTCGAGCCGGTACGACGCGGTTGAAATTTCCGTCGATCGCCAACATCTCATCGATGCTGGTTGGGGTGGAAATCCAGAAACACTGAATTTCCAGGTTTTCACGACTAGGCCGAATACGATCGAAGGCGGAACTGGCGACCTGTCGGGCCGAAACGACATTCGAGACACCATCTCCGATGATTGGATTGCATCCGACTACTCCAAAGACCAAGACAACATCCGCCTGAACGGAAAACTTTCTAGCTACTTTGGTCGTAGTTCGGCAAACGACCGAAATAAATCCTCCAAAGTTATGCTACTGGCACATGGCAATCAGGCCATCCAACCCGCAGGATCCATCCAAGCCCTTCTTCACGACAAAGCTGCCTCCAACCCAGCCGGCTACCACCGCCTCCTTGCCACCCACGAAAACTACGACGCCCCCCTCACTCTCCACATCACCCCTACTCTGGCCTCTGCCTTAGAATGGGCCAAGAGTAGTGACTCCCGCACGGATGGTCCGGCCTATAACGAGCGTATCCGCACAGGTATCAGCCTGGGCAGGATCAACCTTCTCGGCTCCACCTTCTCCGACCACATGCTCAAGTACTTCACCCTCGACTTCAATCAATCCAACAAAGCCTTAGCCGATCGCTTTCTCGACACCATCTACGGCGAAGGCTTACCCACCGCCTCCAGCCAAATCTTCTGGGCTCCAGAACGTGTTCTCGACTCCTCCACCCTTTCCCAAATCGAATCCATGGGATATGAGTACGTTTTTGCCGATCAGATGCGCCACTTCGTCAAATGGTTCGGTCGCTCCTCTGCCCTCGGGGACAGCGGCTTCCGCCTCAACCAAGTCGGCAACATGAAAATCTTCCCCATTCATGACTTCACCTCCGAATATCTCGACCAGACTCTCGACGAGGGCTCCAGCCTCGCCGTCCGCCAACTTCTCTCCCGCCGTGCCCGCAGCGGGATTCAGGATCAGGTGGTGGTCCTCTGGCGCGACCTCAACGACTTCGCCACCGACGCCCGCTCGGACAGCTACGATGCCAATGTCCGCTGGCTGGCAAGCCGGCCTTGGATTCGCGTGGTCACCGCTGGTCAAATCGCCAACGGTCAAATCCAGTATCTTAACAACGGATCCCTCGCCAACACTTGGCGCCCAGTGCCTCGCACGAATACAACGCTGGCCACAGTCGCCAAGGATTGGGTCGACCACGCCACAGGCGAGAACTACGACAACTGGTATCAAGGAGGCAATAATCGGCCTGGCCTTGCGTCGCAGAGATTTGGCACCAGCACCGATTTTGGACGAGTCGGCACTCCGGGCACTCTTGCGGGTGACGCATGGTCCGCTGCCCAAACTGTCGAGGCATCCACTCAGCTCAGCCTCCGAGCACTAGCCGCCTCCGTCCTCCACGGATCTATGTTCCTCACCGCCTTCCACACCACCTCGAACAATGATCTGAGCAAGTTCAGTACTGGTGAATATATCGCCCCTGACTCTGGTGTAGGCCAAGCATTAGCTCCTTTCGCCCGACATAGTCAGTCTCAAGTTCGCTACGCAAAACTTTATGATCGCGTCAATACTTGGGCCTTGGAGGCCGGCGAAACGACTCTCGGCTCGGAAGCCGCAGATGTCGATTTAGACGGAGTGAACGAGTACCTTCTCTATAACAGTCGCCTCTTCGGCGTATTCGAAACCAAGGGAGGCCGCATGACCGCCGCTTGGATGCGGAATCCTACGACTTTAAAAGTCTGGCAGGTCGCGGGCAACTTCGCTGCCTACAGCAACACCGACACCGAGGAGGAAGGCTCTGACAACGCCACCGCCTACCGCACCAGCGGATTCAAAGACTGGTGGCTCCGATCCACTGCCGGAAGCGACCGTGAATCCGTCAATAGCGACTATACCTCGGAAGCAGTTGTGAACTCTACCGGTTGGCGCTTCAGCAACCAAAATGATGTCACCAAAACCATCACCCTCGCCTCCGCGAATGCGAACGCCTTCACCGCCGAATACCAACTCAGCTCCCTCAATAATGCCTACATTCGCTTCGGCCTTTCCCCCAATCTCGAGGACCTCCTCATCCGTGGCCAAAACGGGCTCGAAGGTGAGATGGTCTCGTCCGACAAGCGCCGTGTTTCCGTGAAAAATACCTCTGGATCCGAAGTGATTCGCGCCTTTGTCGAGGTATCCGCCAATGCCGTCATCAATGATACCGCCTCAGATCTCGTCGTCCCAGGAACCACCGTACTCCGCCGCAACCAAGCTCAAACCCATCAGGTAGAGGTGGAACTGACTGGGGACGGGCCGCACATCATCACCCTCGGCTTCGACGATGGGATCGACACTCCGAACCCCGACAGCGATGCCGACGGTCTTTTGGATAGCTGGGAAAACAGCTACTTCGGCAACCTCGAACAGAGTGCCAGCGGGGATCCCGACGGCGACGGGGTTGTCAATCTTCTCGAGATGAAACTGGGCTCGGATCCCAACTCCTCCGTCTCCACCGGCCTTCCAGTGCCCAGCGTCTCAGGCTTAACCTCGGAAGGCTTCACCATCACATTCCCCACGGTCACAGGACTGAACTATCAGGTCGTGGGCACCGAAAACCTTGCGGGAACAAGCTGGCCCGATATCGGCAACTCCATCACAGGGGACGGACAGCCTCAATCGGTCACCGACTCCACCGCCACGAATTCACCCCGCAAGTTCTACAAAGTCAAAATCACTGCACCATGAACAGCTTAATAGACTTTTCGCGTAACCACTGTCCAGAACGCCGCCGTACCTCTTTCAGGATTAGGAGCTGGACACTTTTTATTTCAGCGTGGCTGCTAATAACGACGCCACTGTTAGCGCAACAGGCCAATATTTGGCATATTCCTGAGTCCACTCAGGATGGAATTCCCGGGTCTATGCGCGATCCAGCCACCCCGGGTGCCGGTCAGAGCGTGACTTTCTACCAAGGTGTTTGGAAGGGTGACGGGGCCAACCAGACCGGAGGTTGGTTTGTTTACCGGATAAACGGAGGCGGATGGCAGTCGGTCGGCCTTGCTTTCCACTCGGAAGTCGGATCCGGCGACAAGCTCAATCAATTCTGGAAGGCGCCCCTGACCATGCCGAGCACTGTCGGTGCAACGGTCCAATGTTATTTCATCACCGATTTCAGCAACCGTTTGCGCACATTTGTACATTCCGGAAACACCGTCACGACGAATGAGTCCACGGCACAAGCAAACCCTTTCTCTTTCACCGTGTCCCCTCCGCGTCCTGTCTTCACAGTCAACGGAGCGAATGGTGACTACTCGAAATCCAACTTCTACATCGACGAGAACAACGACACATCCTCCCCATCGCTGCAGATTCGGCTGAACCCCGGGATCGCCGCGCAGGTTGAGGTGTTTACTAACCTCAACAATCGTGACCGGGCGAACGATGACTTCAACAATGACGGTATTGAGGACGGCATTCTACCGCCCGACGGCAACCTCACTACCACCGCACACACTGGGGCCTATTTCCGAGCCTATGGCATGACTGATTCGAATAATGACGGCACCTACGAACTCGAACTGCCGGTTCTCAAGACCGGTGCTTATCGTGTGACCGCCCGCTACCGGGCCGGGCCGAACGATGCGTGGACCTGGCTGGGCAGTTCCGGGATCCGCGACCATGCTGTTGTTGTGGCGCCGAAGATCGCCCGCGACATGCGCGTCTACGAGCTGCATGTGGCCAATGCCAACGCCACGGCAGCCAACTTCGCCGGACGCGGGACCTTCGAGGATCTCCACGATCCAGCCAAACGGGTCAATATCACCTGGCTACAAAACCTCGGGGTCAACTGGATCTGGTTCCAGCCATTCCATCCGCAGGGGTTGGAAGGACGCCAACCCGATCCGGCCAACAACAACCAGCCCTACGATCCGGGCAGCCCTTACTCGATCCGCAACTTCTGGGAGATCAATCCCCTCTACACCCGCAGCTACAACGGCAATTTGAACGACCCCGCGGCGAATCCGGCCAACTACACCGCATCGATGACCGCTTTCCGGAATTTTGCCCTCGCGGCCGATCAAGGCGGAATCCAGCTGATGCTGGATTTTCCGTTCAACCACACCGCGCCGGACGTGGTCCTCGGGTCCAAGGGCGTGGAGATTTTCGGCGCGGCGGGCGGTTGGCAACCCGGCGACAAAATCCGCGACCGCGTCCCGGGATTCTTTTCGACCGACGGCAGTGGCGGAGCAGCCGCTTACAGCGCGCCGGCCCAGACGGCCAGTCAGATCGCCACCGCGCCCGATCGGAACGATTTCGGCAAGTGGAGCGATGTGCGGGATGTTTTTTTCGGCAAATACGCCACGCTCGTCATCGGCGATCCAAGCGCCGAGACCAGTCGCGCCACCACCCGCAACGAGGGCGACTGGATGGACTTCGGCGGGATGTCCGCCACGACAAGAGGGGTCTGGCGCTACTTCGGCGAGGTGCTGCCCCATTGGATCGTCCAGTCGGGTCACCGCGGATACAACTCGAACGGTGCGGACGGCGCATCGCGCGACGAGTTGGATGCCGCGGGGATCGACGGCTTGCGCAAGGACTTCGGCCAGGGGCTTCCGCCTCACGCCATGGAGTACATCATCAACCGCACGCACGAGGTGAAGTGGAACTTTCTTTTCATGACCGAAAGTCTCGACGGCGAGCAGGTGACCTACCGCTCGAGCCGCCACTTCGCCGTGCTCAATGAGAGCGTCGTGTTCCCGCTGCAGGGGGCCACGACCACGTCCGCTTACCGCTCGATCATGGAAGGCCGGAGCAGCGCCTACGGTCAGAGCCTTGTCCTGCTCAACAACACCTCCCACGATGAGTTGCCCTACGCCGACCCTTGGGAAGCGCTCATCCGCTACACCACAGTCTCCACGACCGACGGCGCGCCCATGCTGATGTACGGTCAGGAAATCGGCACCGGGCAGAAAGCGCAGAATTCCGTGCCCCAAGGCGGCTTCGATTGGTACGAGGAAAATTTCGGAAAATTCATCCCGCACTTCAAAAAGTGGAATTCGATGCAGCCGCAGTGGAATGCCTATGACAACAATGCGTATGGCGTCCAGTTTTTGAAACCGGCCTACGCCGCCGTCGGCCGAGCCCGCGCTTCGAGTCCCGCCCTGCGCAGCTCCAACCGCTGGTTCCTTAATCCCCGCGGGAGCAACGACCCCGACCCGGACATCTTTGCGGTGGCCAAATACACCTCGGGCGGGTCGCCCGTCGCGCAGCAGGATGTGGTCCTCGCTTTCACCAGCCTCGATCGGAACAACCCGCAAGCCAATACCTTCGGCGTGACTTCCGCGCTGGCTGACATTCTCGGCCTGCAAGCCGGGCGCACTTACAACGCGAAGAACATCGCGGCTTACCCCGGCCGGGACAACGGGCAAAGCCACCGCCGCGAGGAGTGGATCTGGGGTTCCGGTGTCGCGCGTTCCCGGATCGAGGCCGATGGCATCTCCGTCTCGTTCAACCCCGTGCCAATATCGGACGCCGCGTGGGCGACCGCACCCTATGAGGCCAAGTTTCTTCAAGTTTATGACGTGACTCCGCCGACCGGTGCGCCGACCGGCTTGCAAGGTCCCAATGCTGCCGCCTTCGCCGTCGGCCGCAGCGTTCCGTTCTCCTGGCCGGCCCTGCCCGCCGACGCAGCCGGTGTCGTTCCGGCTTACGAAGTCACGGTCACGGTCAACGGAATGGCGCGTCCGCCCGCCGTGGTGGTGGACACCAGCTACACGGCGGACGCGGTCAATCCCGGTGACGAAGTGAGTGTGAGTGTCCGCGCGGTCAATCCCTATGACACGGCAAACAAGGCCGGTTCCGCGGTTTCCCTGCTCTCCATCCGGGTTCTTGCCGCGGCCGGAGATGAGGATGGCGACGGAATGCGTAACGAGGCCGAGCAGATCGCGGGGACCAATGCCCTCGACCCCGGTTCGCGCTTTGCCGCCTCGGTGAGCCGCGCCCCGGACCATGCCACGGTCGATTGGGTCGCCGTTCCCGGGCGTTCCTACCGGGTGCAATACCGCGAGTCCCTCGGCTCCGGAACGTGGGTGGATGCCGCCACCGGCCTGACTTCCGGCCCGTTCGTCCACCGCCACGCCGGGGCATCCTCGGGATTTTACCGCGTGGCGGCGGAAATTCCCGCGCCTTGACTTCGCGGCAGGGTGGTTTTTCACTGCTCCTTTCGCCGGCATAGCTCAGCTGGTAGAGCACCTGATTTGTAATCAGGCGGTCGTCGGTTCGAATCCGACTGCCGGCTTCTTCCTCATCAACGACTTACACAGAACCAGCAAAGTCGCCCCCGCTTCACTGCGCCACCTCTGCCACACGAACCGGGCTTGGCCTTGGGGTTGGAAACCGCTTTTAAAATCCAGCCGGCAGCGCTCCGACCGGTTGTGCAGCCATGTCCGCTGGCTCAAACGCCACATCGATGACCTCGCCGCCGGCCTCGCGGACCTGCTTCTCCTTCAGCCCCGCTACAAACTCTAGCCATTGATCGGCGGCGGGTGCGATGTTGACCTCGACGCGCTGGGTAGGTTCACCGGATAGTAGAAGCGATTTGTCGGTCGCTATACCGCTAACAATGGCCAGCTGGGCGTCCTTGAGGTCTGGCAGCCGCTCCAGAAGCTGGGAGGTCGATATGGCTGCGATGGTTCGCCAGTTGGCCGCTGTGACTTCCCGCGCTCGTTCCAGCAGTTCGGGACGGTTGCGAATTATGCTTACCACGCTGTTATGGCAGGTTCCCATAGCCTTGCAGATTTGCCGGATGGACATTCCTGCGAGGTGAGCGGCGGCAATCTTGGACGCCTTACTCTCGCTAATTGCCATGCCGGTTGATTTGCCGACCTTCACCGGCAGGGGGTTGGTTGCGTGTTTGGCTTTGGTTGGTCTTGGCATGGTTAGGCGGCGATGAGTGTTGCGTTAGTTGACAGTGCCGGCGGGGTATATCGAATACCTCCGACCTTCGCGCAGACGCCGGTAGAGGCATACAAACGCGACGACAGCTCCTCGCGGGCGGCGGCTTCGTCCTGCCGGCGCACCATGAGGCAATCCACGATGGGGATGCTCAGAATGCCGCGGGCGTGAAGCGATAGCACCGATTCGTTCACAGTGTCGCTCGTCCAGCGTTGCAGGTAGCGGCTGAGTGCGCGGTGATCGGTCGCCTTTATGGCTGACATGACCGCGGCGAGGATGGGCCGGCCAGCGATCAGTTTCTGAGTTACCGGCATAGCCATCTGCGCCCGCACTGCCATGTTCAGACTCGTCAGCAGCTCTTTCTTGTTGCGCTTGCGTTCCTGCTCGGTTTCCCCGCCATAGACATCACCGGATTCGATTTGCGCGATCAGTGACTGCCTCTCCAGCTCGGCGGCGGCCTCGGTGTATTCAATGCCGTAGCCGTCGAGGAATGCCGGATCGTAGAGCTTGGGCAGCACTGCGATGTGGGCGCCGGATATATCGACCTCCGCGACATCCTGCCGGTCGAGCAGTAGGTGTGGCCGGATTAGCCGCGGGCATTGGCTGATAGGCGAATGCAGTGTGCCGGTTCGGTCATGCGTTATGTCCTCGCTCGTTGGCTCCTGTAGCCATCGATGGCAGCGTTCCGCGGATGCCAGTGATTTCGGTGCGTCAGTGCGTAGCCGTAGCATCACCTCAAATCCCTGCGCGGACAATTCCACGCGGGCGGCAGCGGTGCGGACGGCGCCGATGATCGGATGCCGTTGCTCGTAGCATTCGCGCACCCTGTCGTGCCGGTCGTGCCATCTCGCCAATTGTGCCGGCGTCATCTCCAGCCTCACCCTAAACCGCGGACGCGATGCATAGCGCGGCGTGAAGCGGTATTCTGCGACGCGGGCGTGAGGTGCGCGGCAGCCGGGTTTCTCCAGCTTGAAGACGCCCAGCTTGATGAGAGCTTCCAGTGCCTCCCGCGGTGCGCCTTGGGCGGCGGCGTCCTTGGGGCGAAGTGGCGAGCAGAGCAGTCGCGAGCGGTCACTGCCGAATCGAAAGATGCCTTTCTTGGTGCGCTCAGTGGCGTCAGCCACGATCAGCATCAGACCATTCAGCTTCAAATTCGATGACCAACACTCCCAGCCAAGTTTCGCGACTGACTTGGCCAGCTCTGACTGACTCACTGACACTGACACTATCAACTCTCCCTTACCTATGGGTCTCTGGTTAGTGCGGTGAATTTCGGGCCTGCATGTCGGTGAAAATTCAGCCCTGCATGTCGGTGAAAATTCAACCAGCTCCGTTTGTGGCGTCTTCTCCGCGGCGGCGGCCTTGGCGCAGCTCGCGGCGTAGAACGCGGTCGTGATGAGGAAGGCGGCGGCGGCGAAGTGTCCGGTCTGGGTCAGCAGCAGGATGGGCGCGGCCGGCGCGGCGAGTATGGCGGGGATGATCATTTGATCGGCTCCCCTTGCTCGTTGAACCAGCCAACGCGATAGAGATGCCATTGGCCCCGCTTCTCCGCGGTGTGCTCCCAGACGTTGCCGATGATGCGGCCCTGGTTGTCAGTCAGCCGGCGAAGTTTCCCCATCTTCTCCAGCCGGCGCAGCGATGCCTCCAGCGTCTTGCGCGGGTAGCCGGTGTCCTCCTCGAGCCGGTCGAGGTCGCCAACAACCACACCCTCCTGATCGGTGCGGTCTGTCAGCAGCATCAGCATCAGCAGGTCGCCGCGCTTGGCCCCGGTGTAATCGGCATAGCCCTCAACGTGTAGGCACATTATGCGGCCTCCTTGGTCTCTGCGCCGATAAATTCGCCAGCCTCGCTGTAGCACGCCAGCCGGTAGACCATGCTCCGGCCGTCCTTCACGATAGGCAGGATCTCGCCCAGCGCGACGAGACGCTTGAGGGCGCTACTGACTGACTGTCGGGACAAGTTGAGCTGCTCGCTCATCTCGTTGATTGTCTTCAACACCTCTCCCAAGTCGTTCGCGATAAACGCCAGATACGACAGCACAAACCTTGCGCCCCGCGTTGACTGGCTGTTGCTAAATACCCATTGAATTGATCGTTCCATACCCATGTCCTTCCTCGTTTACCTTCTTGCCATTGGCCGCGAAGTGCGGCGCTTTACAATGATCCAGCGACACCCTGCCGCTATCTCGATTTACCACATATAGTATGACGGCTAACTGAACATTTGTCCAGCAAGAAACGCGACAGATGCGGCAGGTTGAATGGTGTGGTTTTCGCCCTGTTAAATGCCCCGGAGTGAATCCAAGGCACAACCACCCTCCCGCCAAATAAAAACGCCTCTACGGACCTCCCAGCGCGGCAGGCTCCCTGTCCAAATCTCCCTTCAGCGGGGTCTTGTGACTCGGCGCCGGCTCCAAGTGTCAAATGGCGACACTTCAACGGCTCCAAGTGTCAGCATCTGACAGTAAGCGTCAAATGGCGACACTTCGCGACCTAACGCACAATACCGATTCGCTGCCGCCATCAGCGCCCAACGCGCACCATGCCGGCGACCGGCTTGGCCCGCTGTGCGGACGCCGTGCCTCGTGTCTTGGTCACGGCCTGCAGTCTAAAAGCAAATTGGCTACGCCTCGGTCATGCACACTGACGAACAGATTCTTGAGGTCCTCCTCAAGCAATCCCGGGTTTTTTTGTGACCATTCCGATATAATGGATTTTCGACTTGCCCCAGCGCGGGAGAAAAATAAAAAGGAAATTGCGGTGCTTCTTTTCAGGCCCCACGGCCGCGGGCTTGTCTTTGGAGCAAGCTGGCGTTTTTGTCGGTTCAACCAGCGGCCTCAAAGAACAAAAACCATGAAAACATCCTACCTTGTCGCGGCGCTCTTTGCCGTCTTCACCCTTAGTCCAAACCTCCAAGCAGAGTTGATCACCTTCGTGCCGAGTGCCTATGTGGCAGGCACAGGCGGTGGAGCCGATCCAAATGCAGACCTTTCTCTCCCAAACGCCAACGTCGCGAGCGGCAGCTACGGCTGGTTTCTTAATTTCCCGCGAGCGAGTACCTCCGGCGAAGACCTCTTCCTCAATGCGCTCAATCAGTTTGTGTTTGAGGGCAGCACCGCGACCGGCCTCCTGGGATCTGTTGGGGGTTCCGGCAATTTCTTTTGGTTCGCCATCACGGACAACACCGCACCGGCTTCACCTCGGCGACTCACGGTCGGCGAGACTGTTGATTTCTGGCTCTTTCCGAATAAACCCCGGAGCACACTCAGCAGCAGTTTTTATATCCAGGATGCTTACACCGCTCCCGACTGGGGAAGTGGTAGCTACATGGGCTTTGCGTTCACGCAAAACTCGGGTGCAGAGTTGTACCTTGGCTACCTGGAAGTCATGTGGGCCTCCTCCACCAAGACCTTCCAGGTGCTCTCCGGCGCCTACGAAACCACCTCGGGGGCCGCCATCACCATCGTCCCCGAGCCGTCCACCTACGCGCTTCTCCTCACAACCGGCGCGGGTGCGCTGTGGTGGTCGAGGCGGCGGCGGTAGGTTGTGTCATAGTTTTTTGCCATATCCGGCCCCAGACCGATTGGTTGGGAGGTTTCAACGTCCGCGGATTTGCTGACCCCGACCCCCGCCGGCTACCCCCTTCGCATCGCTCGCACAAAAGAAAAGACCGGACGCGGATGAAGCGCCCGGTCTCTCTGCTTGCTGGCGTTGCTGTCAGCTCTTGCTCTTGCCGGCTGATTGCCTTGGCTTCCGCTTGCGCCTCATTGCGGCAACATCGGTCGCGTAGAGCCTAATCAAGCGCGGCCCGAGCCGCGCATATCTCACGTTGCCCGAGGCGATCCAGCGTTCCATTGTGCGGCGTGACACGCCGACCTGTGCCGCTGCTTCGTTGATACTAATAAGCTGCTGCATGGCGTCAGCCGGCCTTACGCCGCTTTGGCTTGTCTGGCTTCTGCTCGCCGTTGGGGAAGATGATGATCTTGCGCCCCATCAGCCGATTCATGTCGGGCGCCACTGTCGGTCGGCCGGTTGCGTAGTACTCCTGCGTGACTTTTACGCTGGAATGCCCGAGGTAGCTAGATGCGGCATAGATGCCGGCCTGCTCCGCGAGCGTTTCGCCGGCCAGCTTGCGCAGGTAGTGTATGGGCTTGAGATCGTCAACGTCTTGGCCTCGCAACCAGCTTATCAGCCGTTCGAAGACTTTTTGGCAGCGGTAGCCACGACTCCGCTGCCCGATGCTGTGAGTGCCTTGGATAACAAAGTCGCCGCGTGTGGCGCGGTCGAGCTTCTGGCATTGCGCAAGAAACTCCATCGCCTCCGGTGCGAGCGGTAGCTCGCGTTCGCTGTCTTCGGTCTTCAGCCGTCCGTGCTCCGACACTTCGACCCAAAGCAGATTGCGTTTTGTGTTAACCTTTGCCCAAGTCAGCGCGTCCATCTCGCGTTTGCGCAAGCCGCCGAACGCGCCCAAAAGAAAGGCCTTCATTGCCTCGCGGTCGCCCGCCAGTTCTGTAGTCGCGGCGGACATCAGCTCTGCCAGCCCGATCTGTGGCCGGAAGCGCTTGACTCTCGTGGTCTCGCGCTCCACGCCATCAAACGGCAGGACGTCTGGCAGATTTGGGATTTCGGCGCGGACATGCTTGAGTATCTTCTTCTCGCTGAATAGCGACCTTGCCTGCCGTTTGATTGTTTCGACTGATACTTTTGCCCTCTTGCGCACGGTTGGATTCTTGGCTTCGGCGGCTTTGATTCTTGCGGTGGCCCATCTGTTGATCACGGCTGGCGTCACTTTTGACAACGGCACAGCCTCGGCTGCTGCGGCCCATGCATTGCGACCCTCTTTGCGGTGATCCCAGCGAAGCCGGCTTACGGCCTCATCAAGACGCTGGTAGGCGCGCGCCTCAATCCATCCCTGCTCCTGTTTGGATAAACCGCGATATCGTAGCCTTGGCGGGACATCCGCGCGTTTCTCCTTCTGCGCCCTCCGTAGCTCGCGCAAGGCCATGCGGCGTCCAGTTATCAGCGCGCGTTCCTCGATGTCGGCTGGAGACACCTTGAGCGCCTCAAGGACGATGAGCCGAAAGTTGCGGGCGTAATCTTCAAAGGTTGTGCCTAGGCCCTGGAAATGCCCACGCGCCGCCTTAATGTATTCACCGACCGTGCAGGACTTGGTCTTCGGCGCCTGCCCGGGCGCACGAACTGTAGCCATCGCTGCATCCCATCCTTGCCCAATAAGCTTTGCGTAGAATGCTGTGGCTCGTTTTGCCGCTTCGGCCTTGTCGCCGGTTAGCAGGTTGATATCGCGTCGCTGGCCGTGATGCTTGATGCGGACGTAGTAGGAGTTGGCCTCAACCAGTTGGCCCTCTTTCGCCCAGCTTCGATGATAGACGCGCTCGGCCCAATATTTGGCTGAGGTGCGGTCAACGCCGGACCGTTGGTAAGGGGATTGTGCTCTCATGGCGCAGCCATTCTACCGACACTGCGCCACTTCTGCCACACTTTTTATGTCGGCTTATTGTGCCAGTTAGCACCTTAGAACACTTTAAGTTATTTCATAAACCACTGATAATAAGCATGAAGTGCGGCATATACCTCTGGCGCGCGGCAACTTGGCTCTACACTGTAAACATATCGGCAAAGAGATTTGTAATCAGGCGGTCGTCGGTTCGAATCCGACTGCCGGCTTCTTCCTCAGCGTTGCATGACGCGGCCGTCGGCTTTGAGCACGTTCATGCCCAGCCTTCCGGAACTGGCGTGGACCGCTTGGTAATCGGTGCAAATGGTCAGACGCCCGACATTGGGAATTTGGAAGATGCCGCGGCGCCCGTAGATCTTGACGCTGGAGGCGAGTTCGTCCTGCAGGACCGGGGAGAAGTGATAGCTCGAGCCGTAGCGGGCCACGGTATCCGGACCGGCCGCATCGCTCGGGCAGGTCAGCGTGCCGAGGTTGACGCCGTAGGGTCCGAGGGTTTCGAGGGCGGACCGACCCTCGTTGCCCAGCGAGGGCGGTACGGTTTCTATCGGCGGGAAGCGGTAGTCGTTGTCGCTCACGTATTGCTGCACGGCAACGCCGATTTGACGGAGATTCCCGAGGCACTTGGCCGAGCGGCCGCGTTCGATCATCGAACCGATGGCCGGGGTGGCGATGGAGGCGAGGATGGCGAGGATGGCCATGGTGACCAACAACTCGACGAGGGTGAAGGCGGGTGCTTTCACGAGCCGCGGTTCTGCTCTGCTTTGGCCGCCTGTTTGCGCTCGAAGTATTGCTTGGAACGTTCGACGCGCTGCTGCGGGGTCATTTTGGCTTCGCGGGCCAGGCGGCGCTCATCCATTCGATCGGCCACCTCGGGACGACGGAAAAATTCTCGGGCTTTGGCCCGCCGCTCGTCTCCGGGAAGGTCGCGCATCCCGCGCCAAAATTCCCCCATCAAGCGGACGTCTTCGCGGGCTCGTTCCTGCTCGCTTTCCGGGAGCAGGGCGATCTGGGCTTCGGCCCGGGCCGCCGTGTTCTGCAGGTCGCCCATGGTGCGCATCCACCCGCCTCCACCCTGCCGTCCGCCGGAGCGGCTCCCGATCCACGCACCGCCGCGTCCGCCGCCCAGGCCGTCGTCGCGCGAAGGACGGGTGCGCAGGAGAAAAACTTCGCGGCTGACCCCGCCGGCACTGCGGAAGAGGCGCGGCATGGCCACCGCCACGGAGGCTGCCTTCGGCGCGCTGACCGACGGCTTCCAGTCCGCCGGTGCAGCCAGGAAGACCCCCGTCTTCTGGGCCGCCTCCTCCAGCAAGGCGGGCAATCCGCCCGGCTCGGAAGGGGTCCAAAACGTGCTGCGCAAATCCAGGGCCGCGCCGGATTGTGGCGCAATAAGGTTGAAACCGCCGGCATCAAAGGACGCCCAACCGGTTGTCTCGCCGCCCGCGCGGAAGACGGCGAGGACGTGGTCGATGGCTCCTGCCTCAGGCGCGCCGAGGTAAGCCAATTGCCACGAGGACTCGGTGCGGACGGCGACAATGTCGAGGGCCTCGACCGGCGGAACGCGTTTCACTTTGATGGTGACCGGGGTCGAGGGGTCGAGGTTGGAGACGATTTCGATGCCGCCTTGGCGACTAATCGCGGCAATCGCTTTGGCCAGCGGGGCCTCGCGGAGATCCAGGGTGACCAGGCCCCAGCCGGCATAAATGGGCCAAACGACCCAAAGAAGTGCGAGGACGGCCAACAGGCCGGGGAGTAAGAGGCGGTTTGGGCTCATGGGGTCACGAGTAGAACCCCGGGGAGATCCGCTGGTTGCGCTCTTTTTTTGTGCGGCTTTGGGTTCCAGCCTGGTCTTTGTTTGGAGCCTGAGTGTTGCTTTTAGTTCAGAGGACGCTCGAGAGGGCCTCCGGTGCGAATCTTTCCCTTGCCTTGGCCTCCTAGTATAAGCTATTGTATCTGGTCCTCTTAATTCTATGCCCGAGAGAAAATCTTCCAAGAGTGTGGCGCGTCGCAGCGACGGCCATGGTGCTGCCGGCTATGGTACTGCCGGCTATGGTGCTGCCGGCTATGGTGCTGCCGGCTATGGTGCTGCCGGCTATGGTACTGCCGGCTATGGTGCTAACGGCGCAGTTCAGGAATCCAAGCTGCACTTTCTCGATTATTGGCGCGTTATTAGATTGCGGCTGCCGATCATCATTCTCGCTTTCCTCCTCGTTGTGGTCACCGCTGGCGTCACGACCTATTTCATGCCGCGCCAATACGAGTCTAATGTCATCATCGAGGTCGAACAGAACGAGCAGAAAATCCGCATTTTCACCGATGGCTACCAAGGCGGCATGGGAATGGATCCGCGGTTTGCCACCACCCAGTTTCAGATCATCCAGCGCAAGGAGATGCTCTATCCGGTGATCGACTCGATGAAATTGCTCGAGCGGTGGAGTGCAGAATTCGGTATCCGCAGCCGCGAGCAGGCCTACTTCATGCTGCGCAGCATGATCGACGTGCGCGAAGTGCGTAATACCAACCTCCTGCAAATCAGCGTCGAGAGCACGGACCCGCAGGAGGCGTCCGATCTGGCCAACAGCATCGCGCAGGAATACCAGCGCAAGCGAATCGAAGATCAGCAAAAACTCCTGTCCGGTTCCCTCGCCACGTTGGAAGACGAGGTGGCCAAACAGCGGGCCAAGGTCCAAGAAGCCAACGAAGAAATGGGGCGTATCCGCACCGAGTTGGGCATCACAGACCTCAATCCCGACAGCCTCGAGGACCCCATGCAGTCGCAGGAGACCGTGTTGCAGCAACAAGAAGCGCGGGTCAGCGAGGCCCGGATGATGGCTTCCAACCTCCGGACCAAGTACATCGAGATTGAAAAACTTTCCGGTGACGAACTGATGCGTTCGCTCCCGACCCTGGAAATTCAAGACCAAACGGTCGTTGCCATTCTCCCCCAATACCAAGAGATCAGCTCCGAATTGGCCCGCGCCTTGCAATCCGGTCTCGGCCCGCGCCACCCGACAATCCTCTCCTTGGCCGCCAAGAAGGCGACTTATGAGCAACAACTTTCCGATCAGGTCAACAGCATCCGCCGCACCTTGGCGGCCAACCTCGAAATCACCGAGCGCTCTCTAAAAAAAATGGAAGAGGAACTCGACAAAGCCCGCGAGGACCAGCGGAACTCGAAGACCGACGGTGCGGCATACGCGCGGGCCAAGAACAATTACATCCAAGCCAAGAGGGTGCTCGAGGCGGCGGAATTGCGCCTTTCCACCGAGACCATGCAGCGCAGCATGCCGATGAACCCGGCCCGCATCTGGGAAAAAGCGGAGCCATCCTCCGGTCCTTCCAAGCCCAAAGTCCTGCTTAACATGGCGCTGGCCGTCGCCGTCGGCCTCATTGTCGGCCTCGGCCTGGCCTTTTTCCTCGAGTATCTCGATACCAGCGTGAAAACGATGGAGGATGTGGAAAATTATCTCCAAGTCCCGGTGCTGGCCGTGGTGCCGAAGAACATCAGCCTGATCCATGCCAACCCCGAAGCCGTGGCGGACGTCGAGGCCTACCGTATTTTGAGGACGAACCTCGAATTCAACCGACCTTCGGCTGAGCACAATACGGTGACCTGCGTCAGCGGCGGAGCCGGCGAGGGCAAGTCAACCACCCTGAACAACCTGGCCCACACCTTCGCCCAGGGCGGCTACAATACCCTCATCGTCGACGCCGACATGCGCCGCCCCTCGCAGCACCGCATGCTGGGGATGACCAACGACTTCGGGTTGAGCGACTTCCTGACCACCGATATCGATCTGGAGGAATTGGTCAAAGCCACTTCCGCCCCCAATCTCTCGCTGCTGCCCAGCGGAAAAATGCCCTTTGACGCGGTCGGGGTGCTCAACTCGCAGCGCATGGTAGACCTCGTCGCGCAGGTCAAGAGCCGCTATGACATTATCTTCTTCGACTCCCCTCCGATTCTCGGCCTGAGCGACGCCTCGGTACTGGTCCGCGCCTTAGACCTGACGATTATCGTGGTGCAGCACCGCCGTTTCCCGCGAGCCATGCTTCAGCGGGTCAAGCAAGCCGTGCAAAGTGTCGGCGGCAACATCCTCGGCGTTGTCCTCAACAACGTGGACGTGCGCCACGACCAGTATTACGAGTACTACACCAACTATTACAACTACTACTACACCCCGAATAAGGCTAAAGGGGGAGTGAACGGGGGTGCGGCCACGGAGACCAAAGCCCCTGCCCCTGCCCGCTCGCGGCGTCCGGCCAAAGCAGGTTTGGAAGATGAGTATTAAGATGACCTCCCGCCTCCCGGCATTTTTCGTCGCTGGCCTGCTTTTGTTTTTCGTGTCCGCAGGCGGCCTCCGGGCCTCCAATGCGGTCTTCCGTATGGGAGACGCCATCGAAGTCCGCATTGGCGGCGTTCCGGCGGAGGAGGCGCAGTTGATCACCGGCATTTACACCGTCGACGGGGAGGGGTTTGTCAATCTTCCCCACGTGGGCAAGGTCCGCGCCGCCGGCCTGGTTCAGGCCGCTTTGCAAAGCGCCATCGAAGCCGCTTTTCGGACCGGAGAGATTTACACCAACCCGTCGATCACCCTGACCGTTCCCGCCGCTCTGCGCTTCGTCAACGTGAGCGGTGAAGTGCGCGGACCGCGGCGGGTCGAATACACCTCGGACCTCACCCTCCTCGCTGCGATCAGTGCGTGCGGCGGCTTCACGGAATATGCCGACCAACGCAAGGTCCGCCTCATCCGGGGCGGCGGGGTGCAAATTGTCGATATCAAAGCGGTCCGTAAGGATCCCTCCCTCGACATTATTCTGCTTCCCGGCGACCAGATCGAAGTGCCCCAGAGTTTCTGGTGAACCCTTTCCGGGGGGGTCTGTCGTTTGACCCCCTTGCCTCTGCGGTCTAGTTTATTTTCCGCATGCGCGCTGCTGTTTTTTTGTTTTGGCTGTTCTTGGCCGCTGCCGACGCCCAATCGTCACCTCTCGGTGCTGTGGTCAACCGCAGTGGTGCAAACATTACTGGCGTGACTTTCCGGGTCTGGGCTCCCAACGCCACCAGCGTCGCGGTGCGGGGGGAATTCAACGGGTGGGTCGAAAGGGCCATGACCAAGGACAGCGCCACGGGTTATTGGACGGCCACGGTGGCCGGGGCCCAGCCAAACCAAGAATACAAATACTTTGTCCGCTGGTCCGGTAACACCACCGGCTCATGGAAGCACGACCCGCGGGCGGTGTGGGTCCGTAACGGCAATTCCGTCATCTATGACCACAGTGTCTTCGATTGGGCGACGACGGTGCGTCCGTCCATCCCGGTCGATCAGCAGGTCATGTATGAATTGCACATCGGCAGCTTCTACGATCCGAATCCCGCGGATAACCGTCCGGGAACATTCGACGATGCCATCTCCCGCCTCGGCTACCTGCAGGGGTTGGGGGTGAATGTCATCGCCCTCATGCCGCTCAACGAATTCGGGGGGGATTACAGCTGGGGCTACAACCCGGAGCACCTCTTCGCCATCGAGGCGGCTTACGGCGGGCCGGACGGCCTGAAAAGATTGGTCAAGGCCGCGCATGCGCGCGGCATGAAGGTGCAACTCGATGTGGTGCACAACCACTGGAACCCGCAGGGGGACGGGCTCTGGGAGTTCGACGGTCCGGCCAACATTTATTTCCCTGCCGATCCCGTCCGCCGCTGGACCCCGTGGGGTGACCGCCCCGACTACGCCAAACCCGAAGTGGGGCGCTTCATCGAGGAAAACATCAAGACGCTCCTCGACGACTTCCAGGTTGACGGATTCCGCTGGGATTCGCCGCAGAACATCTTGGGCTATGACACAAGAAAAAGCGGCGCCAATCCCGACACGGTGTTACCCGAGGGGAAAAGCATGCTCATGGCGGTCAACCGGATGATTCATGAGCAATATCCCGAACGCTGGAGCATCGCGGAGGACGCCGACCTTCTTTCGGTCAACGAAACCTATTCCGGATTTCCCAGCGCCGAATTCTATCAAGGGCTGGTGGTCAGTGACGCCGCCGATAGCTTCGACGGCCATTGGCAGACCAGTTTCCACAACGAGATCACGCCGCAGGTCGCATCCGCGTCGCCCGAGGTCGGCCGGATCCTCGCCAAGGTCAACGGATGGTCGGAGCCCCCCGGTTACCGGGTCATTTTCACCGACAACCACGACAAATCGGGGAACCTCAACCAAAGCAAGCGTTTGGCCGACCGCATGGATCCCGGCGATCCGGAGAGCAAGACGGCTCGCCGGAAAACGCTGCTTAATGCGGTTCTCACCCTGACCGCTCCGGGGACGCCGATGTTCTGGATGGGGCAGGAATTCCACGCCACGGGGACGTTCAGCGACCGCGCACCCCTGGATTGGCGCACTGCATTCGGGCAGCACCGCATCTTCCGTGCCCATCGTGATCTCCTCCATTTGCGTGAATCCCTTCCGGCCCTGCGCAATTCAGACCTTTCCGCGGCACCGGGCGGCCTCAACGAGGACCTCGATCTGGTCGTCTACTGGCGCCGGTCCGGTGGAGACGCCGCTCAGGATGTCGTTGTCTTGGTTAATTTCTCCGGCCAGACGCGCAACGATTTCAGCGTGCCTTTTCCTTCCTCCGGCACCTGGTACATGCGGATGAACACGGATTGGGCAGCTTACGGTGCGGACTTCGGCAACATCGGACCCGGCGGCGCGGTGACGGCTGCGGTTACCAACGGGTACGCGAGAGCCCCCGTGACCATCGCGCCGCACAGCGCGATCATTTTTGCTCGCAGTCCCGCTGCGGCGGGGATAGCGCTCGACGATGCCGACGGCAACGGGCTGCCCGACGGGTGGGAAGCCATGGCGGGGGTGAGCGATCCGAGCCTGGATCCGGATAACGACAGCATTTCCAATGCAGCCGAGTTCCGCCGTTTGAGCGATCCGTTGCTTGCGGATCGCCTGTCTTTGGTCGGGAGTCGGGCGCCGCTGGCCTGGTCGCCGGATAACGCAGCGCTGCGCATGACCTGGTCCGACGCACGCCAAAGGTGGGAGTGGACCGGGAGCTTCACCGCGGGAGCTCTGGATTTCAAATTTGCCAGCGGTCCGGGCTGGGACGGGTTCAATTATGGCACGGGCGCCGGTCTCGCGACCGGGATTGCCTCCACAGCCGGCACTAGCAATCTTTCCACCACCTTGGCGGCCGGTCGCCATCGCTTTACTTTCAGGGAAATCGACGGCGCCTATACCGTGCAGAGGTTCCCGGTCTCTGCCGAGTGGTGGGAGACCCACGGGCTTCCCGCGCCTGAGCCCGCCACCGCCGACGACCTGCGCTGGGACCATGACTCCGACCGCGACGGGTTCTCCCATCGTTTGGAATATGCCTTGGGAGGAAATCCGACCGACGCCGCGGACGGTCTGGCCCTGCAGACCATGGCGACGACCAACTCAGGCGGCATCAACCATTTTGTTTTCCAGTGGTTGGAGCGGACCGACGGGGGATCCTCTCTCGCGGTTATCCCGCAGATCTCGACAAATTTGTCCGCCGACTGGGTACCAATCCAAGCCGCCAATGTTGCGGCGCGTCTCGGCGACCCGCCCAACCACCAGCGCCGCGCAGTGACTGTCCCGTTCGAGGGGGCTGCGAAATTTCTGCGCTTGCAGGTGGCCGGGCCCTGATTTGATTTCGGATGCGCCGGCTGCCGCGACCAAAGCCGGTTTACCGGCCGCTGCCGGATCCGGGCAAGAAGCCGCGCGGGGCGAAAGACGGATGGATCGGGGTGGTGGTGGAGCGCGATGATCCGGCCGACCGGCGTTCGCCCGGCACGATGTATGTTTACGGGCGGCAAGGTTACCTCGGGGATTTTCGGACCAATGAGAACGGCTTCATCGGTCAATCGCGGGGTATCCCGCTGGGCCACTACACGCTGCAGCCCAAGCGCCAGAGCGGGGCCAATTGGCCGGCCCAAACTCCGGCCATCACCGGTCCGGGGCAACCGGTGGGCAAACCGGGCCCCGGCTACAAGGCGGACGCCATCCTGCTGCACCCGGAAGGCCGGCCAGGTGTTCCGGACTCGCTTTCCTGCCTCACGGTGAACAGCGAGGGCTTTCGTCGTGTTATGCATATCATGCACCAGGCTCCGGATTCGACTGTCCCGCTGATCGTGGGGTGAACGCCTTTCCCGCCCGGCGGGCGGGGGCGGCGGGCTCCCGCCATTGACAGTCCGTCTCTCCGCCTCCATAGTCCGCCCTCCTTTTCAGGTATCGTATGGAAAATATTCGCAACGTCGCCATCATCGCCCACGTCGACCACGGTAAGACCACTTTGGTTGACCAGCTGCTCCGTCAATCGGGAACCTTTCAAGCCCACGAGAAGCTGGAGGAGCGGGTCATGGACTCGATGGATCTCGAGAAAGAAAAGGGGATCACCATCCGGGCGAAGAACGCATCGCTCAAGTGGGACAAATACCACATCAACATCGTCGATACTCCGGGCCACGCCGACTTCGGGGGCGAAGTGGAACGCATCATGAAGATGGTCGACGGCGTACTGCTCGTGGTCGACGCTTACGAGGGACCGCAGGCCCAGACCAAATTTGTCCTGCGCAAGGCGATGGAGAACGGCCTCAAGCCGGTGGTGGTGATCAATAAGATCGACCGGGAAAACGCCCGTCCCCACAAGGTCCTCGACATGGTCTTCGAGCTTTTCCTCGAACTGAACGCAACCGACGAGCAGCTCGATTTCCCTCACATTTACGCCAGTGCCAAGGCCGGCTTCGCCAAGCGCGAACTGGTTGATCCGAGTGACACCCTCGTTCCGCTTTATGAAGCCATTGCCTGGCATATCCCCGCGCCGAAAAAGTCGGGTCTTGATTATTTCCAAATGCTCGTTTCAAACCTCGACTACAGCGATTACCTCGGCCGTATCGCTTACGGTCGGGTGATCAGCGGCACGGTCAAGGTCGGACAATCCATCGTCTGCCTTCATGCCGACGGACGCAAGGAACGGGCCAACGTGACCGCCATTTTCGGCCATCAGGGCCTCGAAAAAGTGAAGATCGAGTTGGCCTCCGAAGGCGACATCATCGGCTTGGCCGGTTTCGAGGACGTCTTCATCGGCGAGACGTTGGTCGACAACGAGGAGCGCTCCGCCCTGCCCTTCATTCAGATCGACCCGCCGACGATCAGCATGCGCATTTGCGTCAACGATTCGCCGCTGGCCGGTCGTGACGGCAAACTGCTCACCGCCCGCCAGATCAAAGACCGGCTGACCCGCGAGACCCGCACCAATGTCTCGCTGCAGGTCTCCGAGACGGAAGTCGCCGGGCAATTCGAGGTCAAGGCGCGGGGCGAAATGCAAATTGCCATCCTCGTCGAGCAAATGCGCCGCGAAGGCTTCGAATTGCTCGTGTCGCGTCCCGAAGTGATTTTCCAGCGCGGGGCCGACGGCTCCCTGCTCGAGCCGATGGAGACTCTTTACGTCGACGTCCCGCCGGAGAATCTCGGTGATATCCTTCAGGCCCTCGCCACGCGCAAGGCCGACATCGCCAACATGGAGCACCATCCGCACAGCGTGCTGGTCCAGGCCACCATCCCGACGCGCGGCATCATCGGGCTGGAGACCGATCTGGTCAACGTGACCAAGGGCCTCGGTACGATGAGCCATTTGTTCAAGGAATACGGATCGCACAAAGGCGAGATCCCGAACCGTGGCAAGGGCGTGCTCATTTCCATGGAAGGCGGCATCAGCATGGCTTACGCGCTTGATACCATCCAGGAACGCGGGCGCCTCTTCATCGGACCGCAGGAGGAAATCTACGAAGGTATGATCGTCGGCGAGAACGCGCGTCCGGATGATTTGCCGGTCAATCCGTGCAAAGCGAAAAAGCTGACCAACATGCGCAGTCAGGGCGACGGCAAAGGCATTCAGCTGGCTCCGCCCGTCCAGATGACCCTCGAGCGGTCCCTCGAATACATCGCGCCCGACGAATACGTCGAGGTCACGCCGAAGAGCTTGCGCCTGCGCAAGAAGATCCTCGATGCGACCGGCCGCAAACGGGCGTCCTCCAAGACCGGGGGGTAAAGCGGCGCACCGCCGGCGCTTGGGGCGTTACAGTTTTTTTCCTCACAGGGGGCTTGACACCGGCGCCAAGCCATGGTTCTATGCCCTTTGTTCTGATTGTCCGCGCCGCTCGTTGCGCTCCCCTTGGAGGAGATTCCGGCAAGTGGTTGCCAGAGTGCGGTGCACAATTCTCCAAGAACAATAACGAGAACGTATTTTACCCAGTTCGGACCAAGGTTCGGACAGCTCCCATGATCGGTCACCACAAGTGATCCCAAGTTAAGCGAACCAAGGGCGCACCCGATGCCGCGCGGGGGATTTTTTCCCACGCCGGCGGAAGCAATCGCCCGCGACGACCATAACGTGTCCAGCGCCCATTCCAAATTCCCATTGACCATCGGCCTTCCCCAAGGCCGGCCCATCCGCAACTGATTTCCCGATAATACCATGGAAGAGACCAACGCCCCTCAACCCCCGGCTTTGCCGGCCCACGAACACGAAGCGGCTTTGCCCGCGCACCGGCCCGATCCGTCGCTGCCCGCCCCCGAGGGCGACGGACAGCGCAACGGCGGCGGAGCCCAACAAGATGCCGGCCCGCGTCGCAACCGCCAACGTACTTTCCGCCGGGGACGCGACCGGCGTTTCCGTGGCGGCGGTGAGCGGGACGATCGTGGTCCGCGGGATGACCGTGGCCCGCGCGATGATCGCGGCCCGCGCGGCGGCGGTCAGGATGGTCCGGCCGATGCCGGTGTTCCCCTCGAGGATGAACCGGCGGGCGATCCGGTCTTTGCCGAGGGTATTGTCGAGGTCAGCGGCAAGGGATTCGGTTTCCTCCGCAACCCGAAGCGCAATTTCACCCAGTCGAACAACGACATCTTTGTCACTCCCGAGGTGGTGCGCGCCTTCAACTTGCGCGACGGCGTGTGGATCAAAGGCGAAATCCGCAAGGGGAGCCGCGGGCCGCAGCTTTTCCGCTGCACCGAGATCGAGGGCGAAGACCCGGCGAAGTATGCCACCATCCCGTATTTCGAGGAACTGACCACGATCAACCCGAATTCGCGGATTAATCTCGAGACCGATCCGGAGCGCTACACCACGCGGGTCATGGATATCATGACCCCGATCGGCAAGGGCCAGCGCGGTCTCATCGTCGCGCCCCCGCGCACCGGCAAGACCACGCTTCTCCAGCACATCGCCGAAGCCGTGGTGCGCAACCACCCCGAGATGAAACTGATCATCCTGCTGGTCGACGAGCGGCCGGAGGAAGTGACCGAAATCCGCCGCACCGTGCCGCAGGCCGAGCTGATGGCCAGTTCGAACGACAGCGACATCAAGAGCCACACCCGCATTGCCATTCTGGCCATCGAGCGCGCTCGGCGTCTCGTTGAAATGGGCAAGGATGTTTTCGTGCTCATGGACTCGCTGACCCGCATCGGGCGCGCCTTCAACAACGCGACGGGCGGTGGCGGCCGCACCATGAGCGGCGGCGTCGATTCGCGTGCGCTGGAAATTCCGCGCAAACTTTTTGCCGCGGCGCGTAACACGGAGGAGGCCGGTTCGCTTACCATCATGGCCACCGCGCTGATCGAAACGGGCAGCCGGATGGACGAACTGATTTTCCAGGAATTCAAAGGCACCGGCAACATGGAGCTCGTCCTTGATCGTAAGATCAGCGACCAGCGGATTTATCCGGCGGTCGACGTCTTCCTTTCCGGCACCCGCCGCGAGGAACTGCTCCTGCCCGAAGAGCAGTTGCACAAGATCAATGTCATCCGCCGCGGCCTGGCCGGACACAAACCGATCGAAGCGATCGAGCGTCTGCTCCACTTCGTGCGGAAATACCCGACCAACGCGGAAATGCTGAAAAGCCTTCCGGGTTGACCAGGGGATTTGAACAGAAGGTGACGAAGGGGTTTCCTCCGGTGTGATCGTCCCGGAAGGGACACGCAGACCGCGTGTCCGTCCGAAAGAAAACGGACGATTGGGCTGCTGCCTGTTCAACCGACGCAGGCCGTCGGCGGGTCCGGAAGCCCCGCCCTACCAGGGGATTTACAGGTCCTCGTCGTCTTCGGCCGCGCCTTTTTTGTAGGTGAGGCCGCGGAGTTTGCCATGGATGAAGTCATCGAGGTCGCCGTCCATGACACCCTGCACATCACTGGTTTGCACGCCGGTGCGGAGGTCTTTGACCATCTGGTAGGGTTGGAAAACGTAGCTGCGGATTTGGCTGCCCCAGCCAATCTCCCCCTTTTCGCTGTATTGACGCTCCACTTCGGCGCGCTTTTTGTCCTGCTCGCGCTGGTAGAGTTTGGCCTTGAGCAGCTTCATGGCGAGGTTGCGGTTCTTCAGCTGGCTGCGCTCGGCCTGGCAGGCCACCACGATCCCGGAGGGCAGGTGGGTGAGACGGACGGCGGTTTCGACTTTGTTCACGTTCTGTCCGCCTTTGCCGCCGCTGCGGTAGGTGTCGATGCGGAGGTCGCGATCGTCAACTTCGATCGGTGCGTCCTCGGGAATTTCCGGGGTCACATCCATACTGGCGAAGGACGTGTGGCGGCGCTTGTTGCTATCAAACGGGCTGATGCGGACCAAACGGTGCACGCCGCGTTCGGTCTGCAGGTAGCCGTAGGCATAGTCGCCGGTGACTTTGAGGGTGGCCCATTTGACTCCGGTTTCGTCGCCGGGTTGGATGTCGAGGATCTCCGACTTCATGCCGTGCCGCTCGATCCAGCGCTGATACATGCGCATGAGCATGTCGGCCCAGTCGCAGGCTTCGGTTCCCCCGGCCCCGGAGTGGATTGTCAGGTAGGCGGCATTGCGGTCGAACTCGCCGGCGAGCAGACAGGTGATCTCGAAGGCATCGAGCGCTTTTTCGATGGCTTGGAATTCTTTGACCACTTCCTGCTCGGCCTGCTGGCGGGCGTCGCCGTTGGCTTCCTCGCGCGCCATTTCGTGGAGGAGGGAAAGATCGGCAGTGCGCGTTTCCAGTTCACGGTAGGGCTCAATCAGCCCGCGCAGGCGGGAGACTTTTTCCACATCGGCCTGCGCCTTGTCCTTGTTGTCCCAGAAGCCGGGCTCGGACATGCGGCTTTCCACCGCGGTCAGTTCGGAGGCAAGTTTGTCGTAGTCAAAGAAACCTCCGCAGCTGCGTCAGGCGGGACGCGAGCCCGGAGGTGTCGAGACTGTCGAATTCGGGAAGGGACATGATGGGTGAAGCGCGGAGGAATTTTTAACCGCGGATGACACGGTTGGCACGGATAAATGCTGAGAAGGTGGATCGCGCCGTTTGACTCCCCACTAACGCAATGAGAGTTACTCTCCCGAAAGGGAATAAAGACAGGCCACGGATGGAAGAAGATGAAAGAGGATAAGCGGGGCGCGCTGACACGCGCCCCGCTCATGGCATCTCTCCGAGGACTGTGTTTGCGCCGTGTCAGCGGCGCGAACACCATCTTCTGGCATCCTCTTCGATCCGTGGCTTTCTGAACTCTGGCCTGCCCAAGCTCGCAGTCGACGCCGGCCCCAGTTACTCCCCAACCACACCCGCCAACGCGCGGGTTCAGGGACTAAGGGCCATCTCCACTTTGCTCCGGTTCGGCGCGATAGAGCGTTTTCGATACGAGTCTTTACGCTGTCTCGTTTGATCCATCGGGGATTGGACGACGTGGCATCGGCATCCTGCCGATGATGTCCCGTGATCACGGGCAAGATGCCCGTGCCACTTTTCGGCAAAACCGCTGTAGCGCTTGTAAAAAGCTTCGCCGAAAACGGTCTAACTCCTCGAAGAAAGCGCGAGGGGGGCATCGCGATCCACCCGGGATGGACGAGCGGGTTGCTCGTCCCAGTCCTTTACGAGCGGGGCAACTCGATGCGAAAAATGGTTTCTCCCGGCTTCATCAGGTTGAGGCGGTCGCGGGCGATGGTTTCGAGGTATTCCCGGTCGTTGCGCAGGAGGTCAAGTTCGCGCTGGGTCTTCTGCAGCACGGCGGTTTTCTCGGACTGCTCGCGCTCTAAAGTGAGGAGGTGGAGACGCATGCCGTTTTGCTTCTGCCAGACGGGATAAAACATCACGCCAACGGTGAGGAGGAAGCCGATGACGACGAGGAACTGGAGGACGCGGTTGAGACGGTGCCAGAAGTCCGGCTCGCGGCGCCGCTGGCGCTTGACCACGAAATCGTCTTCCTCGTAGAGGTTCATGCGTGCATTTTCCCGCCGTAGACCGCGTCTTTGCCCAACATTTCCTCGATGCGGAGAAGCTGGTTGTATTTGGCTATGCGGTCGGTGCGGGAGAGGGATCCGGTCTTGATTTGGCCGGCATTGGTCGCGACGGCGAGGTCGGCAATGGTCGAATCTTCGGTCTCGCCCGAGCGGTGGCTGATCACCGCCGTGTAGCGGTTCTCACGGGCCAACTCGATGGCGTCGAGTGTCTCGGTGAGCGAGCCAATCTGGTTGACTTTGACGAGGATTGAATTGCCCACGCCGTGCTCGATGCCCTTGCGGAGGAAGTCGACATTGGTGACGAAAAGATCGTCACCGACCAGTTGCACTTTGTCGCCGAGCGCATCGGTCAATTTTTTCCAGCCGGCCCAGTCATTTTCGGCGAAGCCGTCCTCGATCGAGATGATCGGGTATTTGGCGCAGAGCTTCTTGTAGTAAGCGACCATGTCGTCGGCCGAGCGGACTTTGCCGTCGGACTTTTTGAAAACATAAGCTTTCTTCGTCTTGTTGTAGAATTCGCTCGAGGCGCAGTCGAGGGCGATGAAGACCTCTTTGCCGAATTTGTAGCCGGCCTTTTTGACCGCCGCGGCGATGGTGTCGAGGGCGTCCTCGGCCGAGGCGAAATTCGGGGCGAAGCCGCCCTCGTCGCCCACGCTGGTGGAAAGTCCGCGGCCTTTGAGCACGGACTTTAGGGCGTGGAAAATTTCACAACCGCAGCGCAAAGCTTCGCGGAAGGTGGGCAGCCCGCGCGGCATGACCATGAACTCCTGGAAGTCGATCGGGGCATCGGAGTGCGCGCCGCCGTTGACGATGTTCATCATCGGCACGGGGAGAACTTTGGCGTTCGGTCCTCCGAGGTATTTGAAGAGGGGTTGGCCGAGCTGCGCCGCCGCGGCGTGGGCGGTGGCCATGGAAGCGCCGAGGATGGCATTGGCCCCGAGCTTTTTCTTGTTCGCCGTACCGTCGAGTTTGCGCATGGCGCGGTCGACGCCGACCTGGTCGGTGGCCTCGAGGCCGGTGATCGTCGCGGCGATGGCTTTGTTCACGTGGGCCACGGCTTTCTGCACGCCTTTGCCGAGGTAGCGGTCGGCTTCGCCGTCGCGCAGTTCCCAAGCCTCATGCTCGCCGGTGCTGGCGCCGCTCGGGACGATGGCGCGGCCGGTCGCGCCGCCTTGCAGGGTGATTTCGACTTCGACCGTGGGGTTGCCGCGCGAGTCGATCACTTCGCGGCCGCGGACGTTTTTGATGAGGGTGGATGACATACGAAAGAGGAGGCGTGCGCGCCGTTAGCGGGAAAAAGTGTCCCGCTGATCAGAGAATTTCAAGGCTTTTAAACGGCTCGATCGAAACGATGGTCATCTCGCGTTCGCCGTGTTCCGAGGGCATGCGCACCGTCTCGCCGGCTTGGTGGCCGATCAGTGCGGTGGCCGCAGCGGCAAGGTAGGAAACGACCTGCTTGGCCGAGTCGCCGTCCCACGCACCGAGAATGTGGAGATGTTCTTCCGTTCCGGTGGCATCATCGCGCAGGTGCACCGTGGTGCCGAGGCCGACCTGCGAGGTTTCGGGATTTTCGAAATTGGTCCCGCGGCAGTTGGCCAATTGCTGTTCGATTTCCGCTTTCTGGCGGAGGAGGACGCCTTGCTGCTCCTTGGCGAATTTGAATCCGGCATTCTCGCGCAAGTCGCCTTGTTCCCGGGCCACTTGGATGTCGCGGCTGTTGGCCGGGATGCGCGTGTTGACCAGATCGTCGTAGTCCTTCTTGCGCCGCTCGAGGCTGGCCCACGAGACGGTGAGCATTTTGGCGGCCGGGGCGGCGGTGGCGGATTTGTCTTCGTTGACTTCGAGAAGTTCCTGCAATTCGGGCCGGGCCTTGATCGCGCGGGCGAGGAGGGCGCGTTTGTCCATTTCTTCGAAAATGGCCGTGCGCATAATTTTGCGGACGAGGTCGCGGGTGGCTTCGCCGTCGGCCGAAGCGAGGGCGACGGCCATGAGGGCCTTGTCGTCGGAAAGAACCTTGTGCAGTTTGGTGGCTCGTTTGCTGTCCTTGATCGTCTCGCGCTCGACCACGGTGATGGCGGCCTCGAGGGTTTCCGGGGTGACGAGGGCGGCCAATCCTTCGGGGCGCTTGGCCAGGAACCAGGCGAGAAGTTCGGGGTTGGTGCTGCGCTCGGAAATGCTGCGGCGCAAATGTTCGCGCAGGGGTTCGAGATGGCCCTGTTCGAGGAGCAACCGGGTGGCTTCGACCACCACCTTGCTGTCGCCCTCCTTCAGGACGTCGAGCAAGAGACGGTCGCCGGCCGTGCCGCCGAGGGCCACGCCGGCTTCGAGGGCGTGGCGGATGCGGGCGGGAGGAAGCGGGGCGAGCAACCCGGCCAAGTGGGCGGGCGGATGAGAGAGGCATACGGTGAGGGTGAGGGCGCCCTCGGGTAGGGCGGTCTTGCGACGCTCGAGGATTTCGTCGCGCACGCAGAGAAGGTGAATGGAGTGGGCCGGATTGCGGCGTTGGTGGTCGTCGGCCGCCTTGGCGAGCAAACCAAGGATGCGTTGGAGTTGTTCGGGCTGGCCTTCGAATGTTTCCAAGCCTTTGAGCAGGGCTTCGGCGGCGGCGGCTTGTTCCTTGGGTTGGCGGGCTTTCTCGAAGGCCTCGACCATATCAAGGTGAGGCGAGGCGGGACGTTCGCGCACCACGACGAATTCCGTCTTTTTCGGGGGGACAATAAAACGACTGTCGTTTTTGAGTTTGCCTCGGAGGGAGGTCCACCAACGTTTGAAAGCTCCCGGGGCCGGTTTGGGGAAAGCGCTGTCGGGGAGGACGACGGCCAAGTAATCGGAAAGCGCGTCGACGGTGAGGCGGGATTGGAAGTCGGAGACCACGCGATGAACGAACTCGACCGGACTATGCAAAGCCGCCTTTTGCACGGCGGCCTGGTCGGAGAGGCGCTGGGCCTCGACGTGCGACTCGCTGATGGGGGTCAGGGACGTCGCGGCAAAGGCCATTTGCATGGACTGTTTGCGTCCGCCCAGAAATTCGAGCTCGATTTGCCCGATCAGAAAATCCGTGCCGGCCACCCGGGCGCAGCCCCAGCTTTTATGCAGGGCAAAAGCCCCGGGGGCGAGTTGGTCCAGTATTTCCGCCTGCTGTTTGCTTAGTTTTCCCTCGTCGATCGCCGTCAGTAATTCCGAATGCATAGTGCAAAAGCCAAGGTATCGGGTCGGGGGACGTGCGGCGATTGAAAATTTGCCGCGGGCTCCGTGCAGGTTAGATTGCAGCCGCGATGAGCAGTTCAATTCCGACCACCGACTCCGGCCCTCGGTCGCAGGCGCGGCGCCTCAGCGAGGAGCTGGACAGCCTCTTGGCGATCGCTCCGGGGCAGCCGATGAAGTTGCGCACCGTGGTCGAGCACCTCCATTTCCGGGGCCTGCCCACCCTCATCGTGTTGCTCTGCGTGCCCTTTCTTTTTCCACTACCCTTGCCGGGTCTCTCCATTCCCTTCGGCGTGGCCATCGCGCTGTGCGGGTTGCGGCTCGGGCTGGGCCAGAGCTTGTGGATGCCCCAATTCATCCTGCGGCGCGAGGTGAGTTACGAGATGTTGCAAAAAATCGTCGGTTTTGCCGCTGCGTTTTACCGCAAGGTGGAAAAGCTGGTCCGGCCGCGCATGCACTTCCTGCAACGCTGGCCGGGGATGATCAACTTGATGGGGCTGATGATCATGATGGGAGGTGTCCTGCTTAGTCTGCCCTTCCCGCCCATTTTTCCGCTGACCAATACCATTCCCGGGCTGGCGGTCATTTTCATGGCCCTCGGTATCATGGAGCGCGACGGCATTTGCACCTTGATCGGTTACTTTTTCGCGCTGCTTGGCCTCTGCTACGTGGGCCTGATTTTCTTTCTGGGCTCCGCCGGCGTGCAGCAGTTGTGGCGGTGGATGACGGGCTGAGGTAGCGCGCCTACGGTGCGGCGTAGGGGAGCTTCGTGCCGCAGGCGCGCATTTTGGCGAGAGAGCCGCGGACCGTGTCGGCCAGGGTGTGGTGGTCGAGGATGTTGGCCAGAGAGTTGCGGACCTCGAGCATGACCATGCGGAGGCCGCAGGTGTTCTCGTCCGGGCAGGAGCATTTTTCGTATTTGCTTTGGCTGACGCAGCGGATGGGGGCGAGGGGGCCGTCGACCAGGCGGATGACTTGGCCGAGGCTGATGCTGTCCATCGGCTGGCTGAGGTAATACCCGCCGTGTCTGCCGCGCTTGGTGCCGATGAGGCCGGCTTTCCGTAGTTGCATGAGGATCTGTTCGAGAAATCCTTTGGGCAAATTTTCGCGCGCCACAATTTCTTGGGCGCGGAGCAGGGGACGGCCGAGTTCGGCCGCCATGCCGAGATCGATCAAGGCACGCAAAGCGTATTCACCGCGTTTCGAGACCTTCATAACGCAAACAGTATCCTGGATGGCGGAGGCCCGCCCGGCAAGTCCCGTGCGGCATTGCCAGGGGCGGACGGGCGATGTAGGAAAGCGGACAGATGAAGATCGTATGTGCTTATTCGGGCGGTTTGGACACTTCGGTGCTGCTGCAGTGGCTGAAGGAAACCTACGGGGCGGAGGTCATTGCCTTCTGCGCCAATATCGGGCAGGAGGAGGAACTCGACGGGCTCGAGGCCAAGGCGCTGCGCACGGGGGCGGCGAAATGTTTTGTCGATGATCTGCAGGAGGAATTTGCCCGGGATTTCATTTTCCCCATGATCCGCGCCGGGGCGATCTACGAGGGCCAGTATTTTCTCGGCACGAGCATCGCCCGTCCGCTCATCGCCAAGCGCATGGTGGAGATCGCGCGGTCCGAGGGTGCGGCCGCGGTGGCCCACGGGGCGACGGGCAAGGGGAACGACCAGGTGAGGTTCGAGTTGGCGGCGGCGGCCTTGGCCCCGGAATTGGAAGTGATCGCGCCGTGGCGGCAGGAGCGGTTCCGGGAAAAATTCCCCGGCCGCGCCGAAATGATCACCTACGCCGAGGCGCACGACATTCCGGTTCCGGTCACGGCAAAGAAACCGTATTCGACGGACCGCAATCTTCTTCATATCAGCTACGAGAGCGGGATCCTCGAGGACCCGTGGTTCGACGCGAGCGACGAGGTGAACAAGGACATGTTTCGTCTGAGCGTGGCGCCGGAAGACGCGCCGGACGAGGCGGAACGGGTCATTTTGTATTTCACCAAGGGCGACTGCACCGGATTGGAGGGCGCGGGGGTGACCAAGGTGCTGGAGAAACTCGGGCACAAGGGAGACGGGAAGAAGCTGAGTCCGCTCTTGGTCATGCGGGCGCTCAACCAGCTGGGCGGCCAGCACGGCATCGGGCGGGTCGACATGGTGGAGAATCGTTTCGTCGGGATGAAAAGCCGCGGGGTCTACGAGACGCCGGGTGGAGCAATCCTCCATTTCGCCCACCGCCAGATGGAATCGCTCACCATGGATCGCGAGGCCATGCATTTGCGTGATTCGCTGATCCCGCACTACAGCACGCTGGTTTACAATGGTTTCTGGTTCGCCCCGGAGCGCCATGCCCTGCAAGCGCTGGTCGAGGAGACTCAGAAGGACGTGACCGGCGAGGTGCGGGTGAAACTTTACAAGGGGAATGTGATCGCCGGCGGAGTGCGCAGCCCGCGCAGCCTGTACAACCCGCAAATTGCCACGATGGAAGCCGATCCGACGCAGGCTTACAACCAGTCGGACGCCACGGGATTCATCCGGCTCAATGCTTTGCGTCTCAAAGTGGCCGCGGCGAGGGATGCGGCAGCTTCCTGATTGGAGGCGGTAGCCGGGGACTAAACCGCACGGAGGGAATGGAGTTCTACCCTGCGCCTGGCTTCGGTGGAGAGGCGCCGGTCAAAGTCCGCTGAGGAACATGAGGACCCAGGCGGTGATCAGGATGAGGAGCAGGATGAGCCCGAGCACGATGAGCGGCCCGGCCCACCGTTTCTTTGATGCTTTGCCTTTCTTACCCGTGCGCTTACGCCGCCGCCTTTCGCCGCCGGGCGAAGAGGAAGACGAAGAAAAAGCAGAAGGGGCAAAAGGGGCAGAAGGGGCGGAAGGGGCGGAAGATGGCCGGCTCGCCCCGGGCCACTTCGGGGTGATGGCTTCGGGTAGCGGCGAGTGCAGGGGGATGCGCGGGGGAAGTTCGAGGTAGGCCGGTTCTTCGACTGTCGGCGGCAATTCCACATGCTGGGCCAATTCGGTCAGCGGTCGCCACTCATTGCGGCTTTCGACCCAAAACACGGCATCCTCGTGGAAATATCCCGTGCGTACGCTGGCCACCACCTCGCGGGGGGTGGAGGGGCCGTAGGTCTGACCCCCCGATGAGATGTAGAGGCCAACCTTGGCGCCACCGGAACGCTCGGCGTGTCTCTCCGACTTTGGCAGTTGCAAATCGGGCGGCCGCAGTTTGAGCCCTGGTGTACTTGGGGGGGTGGTTAAAGATGTCTCTGGAGGGTGTTCGGGAGTCATCTCAGATAATCATGCCTCGAAAAGGGCGTGGGGCGCAAGCGGCTAACCTCGTAGTCCTGGGCGGCGAGCCGGGAGCGGATGCCTTGGAGAGTCCCGGGGTCGAGCCGTCTCTGGCGGGCGAGGATCCAGAGATATTTGCGGTTGGGGTGTCCGACGGCGGCCCAGCGGTAAGCGGGATCGAGGTCGAGGACCCAGTAATCGCCTTCGAACGGCCAGAAAAAGCAAACTTTGAGTTTGCTATTCTTGCTGCCGGGGACGACCCGTGCGGTGCCTTCGATCCGGGTGGGACGGCCGCCTCGTTGGCAAGCGTTGACCACACGGATGCGTCCATCGGGCCTCGGGATATATTCGGCCTTGGTGTCGGCGCAGCCGCCTTGGAACCAATTCGGGAAGGATTCAATTTCATACCAAGGGCCGGCGTAGCGCGCGAGATCGACGGAGGGAACGGTCTGCGGAGGGCGAAGGGACGTGCAGGCGGTGAGCAATCCGGCCGAAGCAAGGCAACCGGCAAGGCGAAATGTCATAGCCCAAGATTGGCGGGGAACCGGGCCGGTTTCGAGCAACACGGGCCGCTCAGCGAGGAGGACGGTTGAGGCGCCAGCGGAGGTAAAGCACGCCGGCAAGCAGGGCGCAGAGGGCGCCGATCCCCACGGTGCGCCAAGGGAAAGGGGGCACGGGTAGGGTGTCGACATGGAACCCAATGGTCGGCGCAAGCTCGCCCGATGGTCCGGTCGGAACAGCGCGCCACAAGGTGCGGGTGCCGCGAGGCAGGCCGTCGATGCGGGCCTCACCCAGCGTCAGCTTGCGTCCCTCGGCCGTCACCTCCCAGAAACCGAGGATTTCGACGTTCGCTTCCGGTGGATCGATTGTTTTGAATCTGGGTGCGCCGGGGATGCCGGTCGGTGGATCAATCGGGGCAATCATGGCGCCGCGTTCGAGGCGGAAGCTGGAGACACCGAGATGGTGTGCGAAAAAGATCTGCAGCAGAGCGCCGGAACGTTCGGCCTTGCGGTGCACCGATGCAAGGGCCGTGACCGGTCCGGTCGGAGGCGGTGGATCGGAGGCGGGTGGTTGGGGGATTTTGACGAGTGATTTGTCCCGGATGCGGAACGGTTGGGCAACGTCGCGCCTGTTGCCGCCCTCGGGTGTGGCGACCAGACGCCATTGGTGGTCGCTGAGGTGGGACTCTGCGATGAGTTGCGGCTCGGCGGGGGCCTCGTTCAATGGCTCCGCCGTGGGGTCAGGTCTTTTAATCGGTTTGTTGAGGATGTTGGTGATTCGGTCGGGCAGCCCTTGCAGCCACCCGATCAAGCCTTCCTGCGGGGTTGGCCTTTGGTAATCTTGCCACAGGCCATCATTTTCCGTGCGGCACTGGAGGGTGAAATCTTGCCAACCAGGTTTTTCAGCCCAAGTAATGGCCGGACCTTCCGCGGTCGTTTCGTAGCGGATGTCGGTGTTGAGGAGGTAATCTGGTTTCGGGGGTGGCGTAGGCGTAGGAGTTGGTGTCGGCGTAGGGGTGGGCCGGATTAGATGCGCGGAGACCTTCACGATGACTTCTTTTCCGAGCAAGGAGACGGTCATCTCGGTGGGGAGGGCTTGGCCAGGCTTGAGGCGCAGTTCGAGGGGAATGTTCAAGTCTGCTCCGGATGGGACAGTGAAAGCGGTCGCGCCGTTGGCTGGACGGATCGATTCGGGTCGGAGCAACTTGCCTTCGCCGGGCGTACCCCCGTCGTTGCTTAGGATCAAGGACGCTTTGGCGACGGTCCGAGGTCTGACCTTCCCGAAATCGGGTTCCGCGACGATGCGAAGTGCAGCGGGGATGGCGGGCGCGGTGAACTCCCGCAATTCGGCATGCCCGTCAGTTTCGAAGCGGATGTCGAACGGCGGGACGTACTCCTTACGGTCGGACGGGATGAGCAGGATGACATTCGTGTTTTCGCCGGGTCCGAGGGCAAAGTCGTCGTAGGCTTCGACGGGACTCTCCGGCGGAAGGCCAATGGATACAGTCAGCGGTCGCTCGGACTGGTTTTCCACCGTAACACTGTTGGTGCGTGATTGGTCTGGGGCGGGAGAGAATGTTGTTTTCTTCACCTTGAGAACGAACGGTGGAACGGCCTGGCCTCTGAGGATGAGCAGGGTCGGGTCGTTGGCGAGAGGTTGTCGTCGATCAACGAATTCTTCGACGCGCTTTGGCTCAAAGAGAAGAGGAATGTGGGTTTTCTCGCCGCGGCGCAGCACAAAGCCGCCATCATCCTCGAGGGCGAATGGTTCCGTTGGCCTGAGGAATCCGGTGAGAACGCCGCCGCCCACATTGGCCAACTCCACCACGCGCCGCACCGGAGGATCGCCCGGGGCGACTTGTCCGAAATCGAGGAACTCCGGCGTGATGGACAGCACCGGGGCGGCATCGCGGATCTTGATCGTGACGCGCCCTCGTCCGGTCAGCTTGGTGGTGCCGGCCTTCACCTCGAAGTCAAAGCTGTCGGATACCGAATCTTCGTCGTCGCCGTGGGTGTAGATGATGTAAGCGGGCCCTTGGCGATCAGGTCCGTTGTATTGCTCGAGTCCCGAGAGCTTGCCGTGCTGCGGCCTGCCCAGCGGTCGGTAGGTCAGCGGGTTGAGATTGCGTTCGAATCCGCGCAGCGGAATGCGCACGCTTTCTCCCCGTGCAACCTCGACTGTGATACTTTGACCCTTGGGTGGAACGCGTTCCGGTTTTTTGGCCTGGCTGTCCGCACTCTGGGCTGCGAAGAAAATCGCCAGAGAGGCGAGGAGGCGGGCAGTCACCAAGCCAAAGAAGCAAATGGGTTGGAAAAAGGCGAGGCGAACCCTATTTTCGGGTTATGGGCAGAGTTTTCAGGCGCGCGCTGGCGGCCGCCGTCTTCACAGTCGCACCGGTGGCGTTCGGGCAGGAACCATCTCGCCCCGTGTTTCCGGGTGCTGGCGAGCTGATCGCCACGCAGGATCCCCCCAAAGTGGTGCCGCGGGTCTTGGACCGTGCCACTCCGGCGAACACGCGGGTCGTGGTCTCTCTCGGACGTCAGCGCGCCTATCTTTACGTGGACGAGGAAGTGGCGATCGACTCTCCGGTCTCCACGGGAAGGCGCCGCGGACAAACCCCGACGGGGAACTTCACCGTGTTGGAGAAAGCGACGGAGCAGAGTTCGAATTTGCACGGGGATTTTGTCGATGGCAACGGCAATGCGGTCCGCCATGGCGTAAGCACACGCATCGACGCGGCGCCAAGTGGCACGACGTTCCGCCCGGTGCCAGTGCCGTATTTTCTGCGTCTCGATGATACCGGGCTCGCCCTCCATGCGGGCCGGTTGCCGGGATACCCGTCAGCGGACCGGGCCGTGCGTTTGCCGGTGGACATTGCCCCGCTCGTTTTCCAGCGAGTGAAGCAGGGCACGCCAGTGAAGATTGAGGAGTGAGTCAACCAGGGTGAAGGCAGGCAACTGATAGGTTCGACTGCGCGGATCCGCCGGTTTGATCAGCGGCCGATATTTTTCAGCGGGGCGCCGGCGAGGAGCTTCTCCTCGATCGACTCGAGGGAGACGCCTTTGGTTTCAGGCACGAAGGCGAGGAAGAAGACGATGAAGACGGCATTGAGCGCACCGTAGAGCAGGAAGGTGTTTCCGGGGCCGAGGGTGTTCAACATGGTGAGGAAGGTCATGCCGACAATGGCATTGGCCGTCCAGTTGGTCACCGTGCTGCAGGTGATGCCGAAGTCGCGTCCGGCCAGCGGGAAGATTTCCGCGCAGAGGATCCAAATGATCGGACCGGCGCTCATGGCAAAACCGACGATGAAGACGACGAGCGCGGCCACAGCGAGGTAGCTCATGGTCAGCCCTCCGCCCGCATTGGCACCGATGCCCAGATGGAAGAGGGTGCCGAGCGAGAGCATACCGAGGCCCATGACGACGAACCCGGCGAACATCATCGGTTTGCGTCCGAGCCGGTCGACAAAAGCAATGGCGATGAAGGTGGCCAGCACATTGATCGTTCCGATGAGGACCGTGCCCCACATTTGCTCGGCGGTGGTATTGAAGCCGGCTTCCTGAAGGATGCGCGGCGCGTAATACATGATGACGTTGATGCCGGTGAATTGCTGGATGACCTGCAATCCGACTCCGAGAAAGACGGCCCGGCGGAAGTTGCGGTTGTCTCGGAAGAGGGGGAAACCCTTCTGCTCGACCTTGAGGCTCGCTTCAATTTCGGCCAATTCCCGGTCCGCCTCGGCGTCGCTGCTGGCCAGACGGCGCAGCACCGCGAGCGCTTTGGGGCCGCGTTTCTTGAGGACAAGCCAGCGCGGACTTTCCGGCAGAAAGAGCATGCCGAGGAACATGAGGAGGGCCGGAACGGCGATGATCCCGAGCATCCAACGCCACGGCATGGCGAAGTAAGCATGCATGACCATCTGTCCACGCCCGCCGGCCAGGGCGCTGAGTGACTGGCTCATTTCGGCGGCAATCGGTTGGAGATCTGCGTAGGTCGAGAAGAAGGTGTCGCTGAGGAAGGCGAGCACGATGCCGATGGTGATCATCAGCTGGTACATGGAAATAAGCGCTCCGCGCACGTTCCGCGGCGCGATTTCCGAAAGGTACAACGGGGCAACAAACGAGGCCATACCCACCGCGATGCCGAGGAAAAAGCGCGCCGCGATGAGCGCGCCGGCCGAAGGAGCCATGGAGCAGAGGATGGAACCAACAGCGAAGACAAGTGCGCTGATCAGGATGGTTCCGCGGCGACCGAGGCGGAAGGAAAAGAACCCGCTGATGAGCACGCCGAAAACCGCGCCCCAGAGCAGGGAGCTGACGATTTTCTCCACCATGCGGTCATCAACGCCGAAATCTTTTTGGATAAATTCGTTGGCCCCGGAGATGACCCCGACATCGAGACCGAAGAGAAGTCCGGCCAACGCGGCGGTGAGGCCGACGAAGTAAACGATCGGTTTGGTTTTTCCGGCAAGCGGAAGGGAGGCGGACGACGAGGAGAGCGGAACGGGCGAGGACATAAGGATAGGGAGGTTTGACGGAGATGAGTGGTGGGAGGGGTTAAATCCATGTGCCGTCGGGGATGACGGCATTTTTCGGAATGATGACGATGCCATCGCGAATGTAGTAGTTGCCGCCATCGTATTGGGCGGGCTTGCCGTCCGGGCTGATCACCACCCGCTCGCCGATCCGCGCGTTTTTGTCGACGATGGCATCGCTGATGGTCGTGTTTCGTCCGATGCCGATGGGGGGTGCACCGGGGGGCGCGGAGGTCTGCGACTCGTAGAAATCCGCCCCCATCATGACCACATTGCGCAGCACGGCGCCGGTCTCGATGATGCTGCGGATCCCCACCACGCAGCGTTCGAGGGTGGCATCGGTGATGATGCATCCGTCGGAGACCACGGCTCGATGGACTGTGGCGCTGTTGATTTTGCTCGCGGGGAGAAAACGCGGACGCGAGTAAATGGCCGCGTCGGGCCGGTAGAAACTGAAGGACGGCTCGACTTCGGAGAGGGCAAGATTGGCTTCGAAAAAAGAACGGATCGTCCCGATGTCCTCCCAGTAGCCTTGGAAGACGTGCGCCTGCACGCGCCGGTCGGAGATGGCAGCAGGGATGATATTTTTGCCGAAGTCATCGTGTTGGTTTTCGAGACAGCCCGCGAGGACCGAGCGGTTGAAAAGGTAAATACCCATCGAAGCCTGATAATAATCGCTGCCCGAGGCCAGGCCGAGTTCGGTCAGCAGCGGGCCCGGAATGCGCAGGCTGTCGAGCACGGCAGGGTCGGTCGGTTTTTCGTCGAAGCGCGTGATGCGACGGACTTCGTCGGTCTGCATGATGCCGAATCCCTGAGCGTCTTGCCGGTTGACGGGCAAGGTTGCGATGGTCAGGTCGGCTCCGGAGTCGAGGTGGCTTTCCATCAACTCGCGGAAATCCATCTGGTAAAGCTGGTCGCCGCTGAGAACGAGGAAATAGTCCCACGGTTTCTCGAGGAAGTAGTTCAAGTTTTGCCGCACCGCATCGGCCGTGCCTTGATACCACCCGGCGCCGGTCGGGGTTTGTTGCGCGGCGAGGATTTCGACGAAGCTGCCTGCGCTGAAGATGTCGAATTTGTAAGTCCCGTTGATGTGCTGGTGGAGCGAGGCGGTATTGAACTGGGTGAGCAGGTAGATGCTGCGAATGCCCGAGTTGAGGCAATTGCTGATCGGGATGTCGACCAATCGGTATTTGCCGCCGAGGGGAACAGCCGGCTTGGAACGATCCTTGGTTAGGGGAAAAAGCCGCTGGCCCGCGCCACCACCCATGATGATGCCCAGTGTCCTCGCCAGGGCAGCGCCGGTCCGGGGGGCATCTGAGTCAGCCATGATGCCCCATGGGTTCGCGCAAAGCGGACCGGATGTCACGCCGGGATTTGCCCTGCTCCCTTGATCGGGTGATTCCTGCTGTTGCCACTCGTGGCGCGATGCCGCATGCTAGAAGCTCTCTTATGTGCGGCATTGTCGGTTACGTTGGTCCGGCCGAGGCGGCACCCATCCTTTTGGATGGGTTGCGCCGTTTGGAATATCGCGGCTATGACTCTGCCGGTCTTGCTTTGGGCAACCACGGCACGCTTGAGATCCGCAAAGCCGTCGGCCGCATCCAGAATTTGGCGCAATTGGTGATCGACGAACCGGTGCACGGCAATCGCGGTATCTCCCATACCCGCTGGGCCACGCACGGTGCCGTGACCGGCGAGAACGCCCACCCGCACACTGACCAGAGCGGTCGCATCGTGCTGGTGCACAATGGGGTCATCGAAAATTACCTCAAGCTCTGCGGCGAACTGGTGCGTGAGGGACATGTTTTTCATTCGGAAACCGACACCGAGGTGCTGGCCCATCTCATCGGCAAATACGCCATCCAACTCGGCGAGCCTTCGGCGGACCATCTTGTCGAGGCCGTGCGTCTGGCCCTGCGCGAGGTGCACGGGACTTACGGGATCGCGGTGATGCATCGCGATGTCCCGGACCTCCTGATCGGCGCGCGGCGGGGCAGTCCGCTGGTGCTCGGGGTGGGCAAGGGCGAAAATTTTCTGGCCAGCGACCCGATGGCTTTGGTCAACCACACGCGCGATGTCGTCTATTTGAAGGACTTCGAAATTGTCGTGCTGCGGCCCGATAATTTCCAAATCCAGTCGCTGGCCGGCGACGGCCAGGACTACGAGATCAGCACGGTTGATTTCGAGGCGGAGGAGGTTTCCAAGGGCGACTATGCGCACTACATGCTCAAAGAAATCCACGAGCAGGCGTCGACGGTGCGGGACGCCATGCGCGGGCGCCTCTCCGCGGAGGAAGCCACGGCCAAGCTGGGCGGGCTCAACGTGACGCCGGCGCAATTGCGCGAAGTCGAACGCATCGTCCTGATTGGCTGTGGCACGGCCTACCATGCGGCGGTGGTCGGGGAGTATCTGATGGAAAGCCTCGCCTCTCTGCCCACCGAGGTGGAGATCGCCAGCGAGTTCCGTTACCGCAACATGCCGATGGACAAATACACCCTGTCCTTTGTCATCAGCCAGAGTGGCGAGACGGCCGACACCCTGGCGGCGTTGCGCGAGAGCCAGCGCAAAGGGCACCGCACCCTGGGCATTTGCAATAATGTGGCCAGCACCATTGCGCGCGAGAGCGACGGCGGGGTCTACATGCATGCCGGACCGGAGATCGGGGTGGCCGCGACCAAGTCGTTCACTTCCCAGGTCACCATCCTCACACTGCTGTCCCTGCTCATGGGCCGCATCCGGAATCTTTCGAGTTCCGACGGTCTCCGCATCATCGAGGAGATGGAGAAGTTACCGGACAAAGTCGCCCGGGTGCTCGAGATGAACCCCCACCTTCCGGAGATCGCGGCAAAATATGAAAACGCCCATGGCATGCTCTTTATGGGGCGCCAGCTCCAATATCCGGTGGCCATGGAGGCCGCGCTCAAGCTCAAGGAGATCAGCTATATGTCCGCCTCGGGTTACCCGAGTGCGGAGCTGAAGCATGGCGTCATCGCGCTGGTCAATCCCGACATGCCCTCCGTGTTCATCGCGCCACATGACGCGCTCTTCGAAAAGAATGCGAGCAACATTCAGGAAGTGCGCGCCCGCAAGGGCCCGGTCATCGGGGTCGGGACCGAGGGCCACCGCGAGTTGGCGGAGATCACCGATGACACTTTGTGGGTGCCGGACGCGCCGGATTGGCTCATGCCGGTCCTGACCGTCATTCCCCTCCAGTTGCTCGCCTACCAGATTGCGGTGAACCGCGGTTGCGATGTCGATAAGCCGCGCAATCTGGCCAAGAGCGTCACGGTGGAGTGATCTGGGCGGCCCCCCCGGTGGGGAGACGATCAGGTCCGGGCCGCGTCGATGATGCGATTGAAGGTGCTGCTCGGGCGCATGGCGGCTGAGGCCTTGGCTTCGTCCGGACGGAAGTAACCGCCGAGATCGACGGCCTCGCCTTGCACCGCGGCCAACTCGTCTGTGATTTGTTTTTCGTGACTCGCGAGTTCCCCGGCCAGCGCGGCGAAATGTTTCTGCAGCGCGAGGTCATCGGTCTGCCCGGCCAGGGCCTGGGCCCAAAAAAGCGCGAGGTAAAAATGGCTGCCGCGGTTGTCGAGCGTGCCGAGCTTGCGGCCCGGGCTTTTGTTTTCCTCGAGGAATTTTGCGGTGGCCGTGTCGAGGGTGTCGGCCAGGACTTTGGCCTGCCGGTTGCCGGTCACTTCGGCCAGGTGCTCAAAGGAAGCAGCCAAGGCGAAGAATTCGCCGAGCGAGTCCCAGCGCAGGTAGTTCTCCTTGGTGAACTGCTGGACGTGCTTCGGGGCCGAACCACCAGCTCCGGTTTCGAAGAGTCCGCCGCCGTTCATCAGGGGGACGATGGACAACATTTTTGCGCTGGTGCCGACTTCGAGGATGGGGAAAAGGTCGGTCAGGTAGTCGCGCAGGACGTTGCCGGTCACCGAAATGGTGTCCTTGCCTTCGGCGATCCGTTCGAGGCTGAAGCGGCAGGCTTCGCAGGGAGGCAGGATGCGGAGATCGAGTCCGGAGGTGTCTTCCTCCCGCAGATAGGCCTGCACCTTGGCAATGAGTTCTGCATCGTGGGCCCGACGTTCATCCAGCCAGAAGACGGCGGGTGCGCTGCTCGTGCGGGCGCGTTTGACCGCCAGTCTGACCCAATCGCGGACCGCAGGATCTTTTGTTTGGCACGCGCGCCAGACGTCTCCGGACTCCACTTTGTGCTCGGTGAGGACCTTTCCCCCGGCGTCGGTCACGCGGATAATTCCGTCGCCGGGGACCTCGAAGGTCTTGTCGTGCGAACCGTATTCCTCCGCCTTCTGCGCCATGAGACCGACATTGGGCACGGAGCCCATCTTGACCGGATCGAGGGCGCCATTCCTCCGGCAGAAATCGATGACCGCTTGGTAGACCGGGGCGTAAGAACTGTCGGGAATGACGGCCAGGGTGTCCTGAGTCCCGCCCTCGGCATTCCACATTTTGCCGCCTTCGCGGATCATGGCGGGCATCGACGCATCGACGATCACATCGCTGGGCACGTGGAGGTTGGTGATGCCTTTGTCTGAATTGACCATGGCCAGAGGAGGACGGGCGGCGAGAGCGGCCTGCAAACCGGCCTCGAGCGCCGCTTTTTCCGCGGCCGGCAGTTGACCCGCCTTGGCCAGCAGGTCGCCGAGGCCGTTGTTAAAATCGACACCGAGTTGGTCCAGCGTTGCGGCCTGGGTGCGGATGAAGTCTCCCAGAAAAACCTTCACCGCGTGGCCGAAGAGGACGGGGTCGGACACCTTCATCATGGTGGCTTTGAGGTGGAGGGAGAAAAGCAGGCCGAGTTCGGCCGCGGCGGCGAGCTGTTTTTCGAGGAAAGCGACCAGCGCCCTGGTGTTCATGAAAGTCGCGTCGAAAACCTCTCCGGTCTCCAACTTGATCCCCTTCTTCAGGACGACTGGAGATCCTCCGGCGGCGGGGAGAAATTCGATCGTTGCCGTGGTGGCCGAGGGGATTGTGGCGGCTTGCTCGTTCGCGAAGAAATCGTTCGTGTCCATGGTGGCCACGCGGGTTTTAGAATCCGGCGACCATGCCCCCATCTTGTGCGGATGCTTGCGGGCATAGTCTTTGATTGCTTTGGGTGCCCGGCGGTCGGAGTTGCCTTCGCGCAGGACGGGATTGACCGCACTGCCTTTTACTTTGTCATAGCGCGCCTTGGTGTCTTGCTCCGGGCCGTTGGCAGGTGCTTCGGGGTAGTCGGGGAGGGCAAAACCTTGCGACTGCAGCTCGGCGATCGCCGCTTTGAGCTGGGGCACCGAGGCGCTGATGTTGGGAAGTTTGATGATATTGGCGCCGGGCTGAAGGGTGAGGGCACCGAGTTCGGCCAAGGCATCGGCGGTCTTCTGCTCCGCCGGCAGAAGGTCGGCAAAGGACGCAAGGAGGCGTCCGGCCAGGGAAATGTCGCGCATCTCGACCTCGATCCCCGCCGGCTGGGTGAAGGCCGCGATGACCGGGAGGAAGGAATAAGTGGCGAGCAGCGGTGCTTCGTCGGTCTTGGTGTAAATGATGGTGGGCTTGGTCGGCATAAAATGTCCGTCATTAAAGCGCGCTGCGCGGCAGGGTCAAAGCAAAGGACGGGTTTTCAGGCGGCCGAGGGGTCGAGGCGGCGGAGGTAGCCGATGGAATAGATGCCGGTCGCGTGGCCGTCGGCCCAACGTGGCTTCCAGCCGTAGCCGCCGACCATTTCGGAGGAATCCAATTCGAAGCTGGCCGGGGTGTGCCGGACCTGGGGTTTATCCCCGCGGCCGAGGACATCGGGTTCGCCGCAACAAACCGCGCAGGGGCAGGCTTTGCGGACCTCCTCCAGCGGCAGGTAAGTCTCATGGCCGTCGCTCCAGACGATGGCCAACTCGCGTCCGATGGTTTGTAACACGGTGATTTGCGGGGTCATGGGGAAAGGCAGAAGGAAATATGGAGAAGGAAGAAGTTTGGACCGACAGCGGGCCGGCGGGTTTTGTTGTTTTCACGCCTCATTCGGCGCCGGCCTGAATTTGGGGTCGTTGGCCAAAGATGGACGAACCGAGGCGCACGAGGGTGGCCCCTTCCTCGATGGCGGGCTCGAAATCTCCGCTCATTCCCATGGAAAGTTCGGGCAGGGCGGCGCCGTGGGCGCACTCTAATTCGTCGCGCAATGCGCGCAGCGCACGGAAGACGGGACGGGCCGCCTCGGGGTTCTCGCTGTAAGGTGCCATGGTCATGAGCCCGAGGATGCGGAGATGGGGCAGGGCGGCCAGCGCGGGGAAGGCCGCGCGAACTTGGGCCGGGGTGAAGCCGTGCTTGGTCTCTTCGCCGGAAACGTTGACCTCGAGAAGCCCGTCGACTTTTTGTCCGGTTTCGCCGGCGATGCGGTCGATCGCTCCGGCCAGTGCCTGGCTGTCGATGCTGTGGAAAAAGGAAAAAAGGGAAAGGGCTTGGCGGACTTTGTTTTTTTGCAAATGGCCGAGGAGGTGCCATTCGAGTCCCGGAGGGCAGGCCGGGATTTTTTCCCGTGCTTCCTGCACGCGGTTCTCGCCGAAGATTCGTTGGCCGGTGGCGGCAGCGGTCTCGACGGCCCCGGCGGGGTGCGTTTTGGAAACCGCGACGAGGCGGACGCTGTCCGGTTCGCGCCCGGCCCGCCGGGCGGCGATGGCGATCTCCCTCCGGGCTTGGGCCAGACGGGTGGTGATGTCGGTCATTAGATTTGCTTATGCAGCAACCGCGGGCTATAAGTTTATCTCATAGTCCCGTGCAGCTTCTACTTTTCAAAGTATTCCGCGATCTGGCCGAAACCGCCAGTTTTTCGCAGGCGGCGCAGCTCAATGGCATCACGCAAAGCGCGGTGAGCCAACAGGTCAAGGCGTTGGAGAAGCGTCATGGGGTCCGGTTGATCGAACGCGGCAAAAAAAGTTTCTCCCTTACCGCCGAGGGGGTGGTCTTTTTGGGCGCTTCGCGCGAAATCCTTGCGGTGGTCGACGGCTTGGAAACGCGGTTGCGCGAATTGAGCGAAGTGATCGCTGGTGATTTGCCGCTGGCCGCGGTGCTCAGTGTCGGCTTGCACGAACTGCCCCCTTTCACCCGCCAGTTCACCCGTCTTTATCCGCAAGTGAAAATCCGGACCGATTATCTTCGCTCCGCCGAGGTCTATGCGGCGGTGCTTTCCGGTCGGGCCGAGGCGGGGTTGGTCGCCTTCCCTGCGCCCCGGCGCGGTTTGGAGTCCGAGGTTTTGTGGCGTGACCGCATGGTGATGGTCTGTGCCCCCTCGCACCGATTGGCGCGGCGGTCGCGGGTTCCTTTGACCGAATTGGCCGCGGAAAAGTTCATCGCTTTCGCGGCCGACCTGCCGACGCGCAAAGCGCTCGACCGGGCCTTGCGTTCGGCGGGCGTCACGATGCGGCCCGAGCGGGAGTTTGACAACATCGAGACAGTCAAGCGCACGGTCGAGATCGAGGGTGCTGTTTCCATTCTTCCCGAGTCGGCCTTGGCCAATGAACGACGCGCAGGCTCGCTCATCCCGGTGGAGATCGCGTCGCCGCACATGTGGCGCCCGGTCGGTGTGGTCATGAAGCGCAACCGTGCCGGTTCGCCGGCACTGCGGCGGTTTCTCGAACTCTTGCGCGGTGCGTCCTTCCGTCCCAAGCTTGCCAAGTAGCGACCTCTGGCGGATTAGTGCGATTTATGGTAATTGAAAAATCCGGCATGAAATTCACCGCGCCCTTTGTTATTGCTGCTGGATTGTCCTTTGCCGCCTGCGCGCAGGACCGGCCTGCTGCGACCCGAGACGAGCCCTCGATTAGCGTCATTGGGGCCGCGCCGGCTTCGACCGCACGCCGTCAGCGCCGTTCCCCGGCCAGCTACAATGCGGTCGCCACCTCGCGTCCGTTCGTCGCTTTGACCTTTGATGACGGGCCCCACCCGGAATTGACCCCGCAACTGCTCGACGTCCTGCGCAACGAGGGCGTGCGCGCCACTTTTTACGTCATCGGCCGCAATGTGCAGACTTACCCGGAAATTGCCCGACGCATTGTGGCCGAAGGTCACGAGATTGCCAACCATACGTGGAGTCATCCGAAGCTGACGGCAATAAGCGCCGCGCGCCTCGACCAAGAAATGACCAGCACAACGGAGATCATCCAACGCGTGACGGGCCGCCGCCCGACCAACATGCGTCCGCCCTATGGTGCGGTCAACGAGCGGGTGCGCCAGAGCATGTTCCAGGATCACGGGTTCGATGTCATTATGTGGTCGGTCGACCCGCTTGATTGGCAGCGTCCCGGCGCGGAAGTGGTCCGCCAACGGTTGGTCGATGGGGCCAAGCCGGGCGGAATCCTCCTCGCCCACGACATTCACCCCGGCACGATCGAGGCCATGCCGGGAACGATCCGTGATCTCAAAGCCAAGGGCTTTGGTTTTGCCACGGTGAGTCAGTTGCTCGCTTTGCAAGATGCTCCCGCCCCGCGTCCCGCGCCGGTTGCGCCGGTTGTGCCGGAACAGGCGGCGGTGCGGCGGTCAGAGTAGCCACGCCGCGCCCGGCGGCCCCGAGGACCAAGAGGACCGGACGCCGCATGGCGTGACCGCCTTGTTGTTTTGGCGCGAGGGAAAGCGAGATCGCATCGAGATCGGTCAGCGCACAGCAAAAGCTCGCGGCAGAAAGGGTGGCGAATGGAAGGGCGATGCGCAGGCTGGGCCTTTGGCGGACTTCAGAAGGAGGAAGTGCGACCAACTCCAAATGTCAGCGAGGAGACCAAGCAGAGCCGTGAGCATCAACTTGGGCGCGACTCGGGCCAGAAGCGCTGGGCTGACTTCCGCGATAAGCAAAGCAAGTGGCCCGAGCAGGACCTTGAGCCGGTCAGGCATGGCTCCATTTTAAACTCCCGTCCCGCCGCAACTCACACGCCCGCATCGACCGGCAGACGCGCGCGCCGCGGGGGGTCTGAGGGCAGTCGGGGTGCTTCCACCGGTTTGTTTCCCCCGTCGTCGCCACCCTCCCTCTCATGCGGGTCAAAAAAGTGGTCCCAGGCGACGAAGATGGCCTTGGAGTGGCGGGCGAAGAGGAGATTGAAAACAACCACCGGAACAACCACCGCGGTGATCAGGGTCCAGACCGGCCAGTCGAAGAACCATTCGAACGAGGCATAAAGGAGCAATCCGAAGAAGGCGGCGATACCGTAGTTGATCGCCCAGATGGAAAGCAGGAAGTAACCCGGTTCGCGGTCGTAGGCGTAGCCGCAGCGCGGACACCCATCGAGCGGAGTGAACCAATCGCCCAGGGTGCGCGTGCGGGCCACGCTGGGAAACATCGGGCTTTGGCCGCAGACCGGACACTGCAGCGCCATGGCGTGCCGCAGATACGCCGCCGCTTTGGCCCAATCCCGCTTGCCCTTCATCAGCTATGGCATACGCCTCTGACCGACGAAGGTCAAAGGACTTGATGAGCAAAAGGCCGTGCGGCGGACGGCGTGCGGCCTAGCTCAGCGCCTCAGTCCGGCGACAAAGTTGGCCATGCGCGGCAGGGCGATCTTGATTTGCTCCAACGAGGTCGCGTAGCTGCAGCGGACGGAGCCCTCGCCGTCCGCCCCGAACGCGGTGCCGGGCACGACGGCAACTTTCTGTTCTTCGAGCAGCCGGAGGGAAAATTCCCGGCTGGTCAGACCCGTGGAACGGATGTCGGCGAAAACGTAAAACGCGCCGCGCGGGGTCGGGCAAGGAATGCCCATTTCGTTGAGGGCGGAGACAATGAAGTTGCGCCGCAGCCCGTATTTCTCGCGCATGTGGGCAACGGCGTCGTCGCCGTGCTCGAGCGCTTCGATAGCCGCATATTGCGTCATGGTGGGCGCGCAAAGGATGGCATATTGATGGATTTTCATCATCGCCTCGATCAGCGGCGCGGGTGCGCAGGCGTAGCCGATGCGGAAACCGGTCATGGCCCAGCCTTTGGAAAGTCCGTGCAGCAGCACGGTCCGCTCGCGCATCCCGGGGAGCGCGGCGATCGAGACATGCTTCGCGCCATCGTAGGTCAGTTCGGCGTAAATTTCGTCCGAGAGAACGATGAGGTCATGCTGCACGCAGAGGGCGGCGATCGGCTCGAGTGCTTCACGTGGCATGGTCGCGCCGGTCGGGTTGGTCGGGAAATTGAGCAGAAGCGCTTTGGTTTTCGGCGTGATGCGCTTGGCCATTTCGTCCGCGCGGAGTTGAAAGTTGTCCTTCCCGTGCACCGGAATGGAGACCGCTTTACCGTGGGCCAGGGTGATGCTCGGACCGTAGCTCACGTAGCAGGGCTCGTGGAAGAGGACCTCGTCCCCGGGGTTGAGCAGGGCACGCAGGGCGATATCGATCGCCTCGGAGACACCCACTGAAACGAGCACTTCGGAGGGCGCGTGGTAGTCGACGTGGAATTGGCGCGAGACATAGCCGGCGATGGCTTCGCGGAGTTTGGGCAGGCCGAGGTTCGAGGTGTAACCGGTGCGTCCTTTCTCCAGCGAGAAGAGGGCCGCCTCGCGGATGTGCCAGGGAGTGACAAAGTCCGGTTCACCGATGCCGAGCGAGATGACGTCGTGCATGGATTGCACGATTTCGAAGAAGTCGCGAATCCCCGAGCGGGGGATGTCGCGCACGTGCGCGGCAATTTTGTCGTCCATGGCCGGCGGGCGTTACGGGCTGACCGGCAAGCGGTCCTCCGGAACGTCGGAGGTGAAGAGCACGCCGTTTTCCTTGTAGGTCTTGAGACGGAAGTGCGTGGCGGTGGAAATGACCGATTCGATGGTGCTGAGTTTTTCCGAGACGAAGCTGGCCACTTCGCGCAGGCTGCCGCCCTCCACGACCACGATAAGGTCGTAGCCGCCGCTGATCAGGTAACAGCTGGCGACCTGGTCGAACTTGGCAATACGGTGGGCGATGCGGTCGAAGCCACCGCCGCGCTCCGGCGTGATGCGCACCTCGATGAAGGCGGTGACCGTATTCTTGTCCAATCGCTCGCGGTCGACGATGGCTTGGTAGCCGCGGATGACCCCTTCCTTCTCCAGGGCGGCGATGCGGGCGTTGGTCTCTTCGACCGAAAGATTGAGGAGGCGCGCGAGGTCCTCGCGGGACGTGTTGGCGTCCTGTTGCAAGAGTCGGAGCAGGGTTTCCATGGAAAAGAGCGGATTATGGTGGCGCCGGAGGCCGGTGGCAAGAGGCGGGGCTTGCCAAGAACGCGGGAAGACCGATATTTTTACGCTTTCGCGCCGACGTAGCTCAGTTGGTAGAGCAGCTGATTCGTAATCAGCAGGTCACGGGTTCGAGTCCCGTCGTCGGCTCTTCTCTATCAAGTACTTACAGTACTTGTTTGGATTCTAGAGAAGTCATTGTGCCACTTCTGTACCGTTTCTTCAGGACCACGCGCGGTTGAGGTAGCGCCGAATTCACCCAATGCATCGCACGCAACAGCGGATCAAACGTTGAGCAAAATGGATTCTTTTTTGGCCATTCAGATTAGGACTTGGCGTAAATAATCATCCCACTTGTCTGACGTGCTCCCCTGCTAGCCGTAGCCCCCATGCGGCCACTGCGCCCCACCTGCGGCCCCAATCCCAATCTCCAAAGAAGGGCCCCGCGCTGGCCCGCGCAGCCCACTACGGCCCCGTAGGCGGGGGGCCTCACCAGCCCTCATCGAAGGCGTGGTAAAAAGCTGACACCCGCCACGCCGGTGGCAAGCCCCACCTTCCAAAACAAGGCCACCCCCATCAACGATGCAATCGGGCCTCTTGAAAAAATTTGCAAAAAAGTAAACGGGCTTCGGGATTTACTGGTTTGACCTGCTAGCCCGTAATGAGAGCCAAATCACAAAGGTGTGGCTGCTCTCAGCTGCTCTGAGGGCGTTGGCTTTCGTCAATCAAGCCCTTCAACTTCACCACCTGAGCAGGTGAGAGGTCGCCTTTCATAACAGACGAAAGGCAACCGTGGTGCTCCTCAACCATCCGAGTGCAGCACTCTACCAGTGTGGCAATCTCCTCAGCCGCTCCCTCGTCGCTGGGAAAGGTGTTGGATAGGAAGAAGCAAATAAACCGCTGGTCGTAGTTGATTCGGAATCCGCCGACGAGAAGGGGCTCGTTCAAGCGGGCCACAAGTTCCACCATAGCCTCCATGCGGGGCTCCTCAATTGTTGCGGGGTACATGCAGATGCAGTTAAAGATGCGGCCATCGAACACCTTGCACTGGCAAGGGCATTCAATGTCGTTGAAGTGGTAGGTGAAGGAGAGAGCGTCGGTGTAGCGGTTATCCCGATCATATACCCACGCCCTCGCTGTGAATGCCTCAAGGACACTTTCCATCAGAGGGCGCATGAACCGATTTAAGACTCGCCAGCGAGAATCGGGAAGAGGTTTCGGGGATGTTTTCCTGTCATATCGCACCCCGTTTTTCCCATAGGCTTATCCACCCAAGCGGCGGCGCTGGTAAAGCAAGCCAATGTGGCGGGCCTGATCGCGTTGGCGTCAGCCATGCCAGAAGCACTGGCTCATGAGCGGACACATCGAACTGCGCGTCGAGTTGGAGACAAGCTGTTTGGCCTCGATGGAGCCTACCACCAGCAGAACCTTTGGTTGGCTGCAGCAATCACGGACGCGCCGGAGAAGTTTGCGCAGACAACTTTTCCAGTTCCAATTCAACTTGCTTTATTTTGCCTTTGACTCTTCCGAGTTCTGCGAGCCGCGCATTATCGTCTGCAGAGACCCATCCTGCCCTATTGTGTCCTCTGTAAGCATAACGAGGCCCTAGAACAGCCCACAACTCTGTTTCCCTTGCACGGAGGGAAGGGAGCTGCGCTAGCAAACGGCTCTTATACTGAGCTCTCTTCTCGACTGTTCTTAATTCTGCAGTGGTTGCAGCGGCTTCAATTGCAGCCTTTTTTTGAATCAAGCGCGCCTCGTCAGCCGCTTGTAGTTGGTGAGTAATGGCAACTTTCTTTTTCAATAAATTTTCTACAACGTCTAGGTCATTTGAAAATGAAGTTTTTGGCGCAGTTCCTGTTTGCGTACCATCAGAAACAGAGTAGCTACTAGCATTTTCCGATACTATTGTTACTTCTCGCCCAATTGGGAAGCCGTGCAGACCAGTATCCGTCGCCACTGAAAAATGTTTAATTACGTATAGCGTGCCGCTTGGAGCGAGTCGGACCTGCGGAGTTGGCTCGGGAGTAGCGGTTGGAGTTGGCTCGGGAGTGGCAATTGGAGTTGGCTCGGGAGTAGCGGTTGGAGTTGGCTCGGGAGTGGCAATTGGGGTCTCCTTTCTGTCGCAAGAAACAAGAACCACGGAGAACACAATAATCGGGAGAACGTTCTTCATTGCGTTTAACTGGCATCAGCTCGCCATTAAGGCAAGCACATTGGGCTAAGCAAAAATGGACCGCCCTCCCAGATCTGCCTGTTCTGAGCGCTGTATCGGTCTGTCCTTTTAACTCCCGATTGTTTGGCCGAGGGAATAACGAGAAGAGCGGACATTGGAACAGCCCTTACTAGAGGTCTTACCGGCGAGGGAACCATAAGCAGCAAGAGTAGTGAAGGGGATTCGGGGAAGTTTTCCTGTCGTATTGCAACCCGCTTTTGCCCAGAGGGTTAGACGCCTAAGAGGTTCCCACGCGTGAGGCGAGCCGATGCGGCGGGCCTGATGGCGTGATGCCCGGGTCGATCACTGCAGGAAGGGCGTGATCTTCAAACTGACGAATGCTTTCGGGGGCATTGGGCCGACAACGGGGTATTCCAACGTGATGCGTTCTACGTAGCCGTTGCCTGCCATGACCTCGGCAATCTGGCTCCACTTGAGTGTTTGATCGATCCAGTCACGCAACTCCTGAGACATGACAATTTCATACTTCACCATGCGGGCCGCGAGAATGTGGCGGTTGTAGCGCAGATACATCTTGTTGCCTGCGTCGGCGTATTCGGGCCAGAACTCCACGCCTTGGAATACGTTAGCCTTTGTGGGATCGGTGCCTGTGGCAAACTCCAAGAAGTTGCTGATGCCGTCACCGTCAGGATCGTCGTTTGGCCCGTAGCCAAAAACGGAACCGAAGTAGAGACGTTCCCAGAGGTCGTGGAGGCCATCGTTGTCGCTGTCCTCAGGAGGGGGCTGCCGGGTGTCGATGGTGAAGCCCGCAGATTGCTCGGCCATGATGGAGGAAAACGCAAAGGCGACGCTATCAGGTTCACGCGTATCGATGGTGAAGAAGCCAAACGTTGTGTAAGTCGTCCCGCCAGAACGTGTGTCGATGGTAAACGCCGGTGAGGTCTCCGAGGCTGCGATGGATAGGGCGAATACCGCGCTGTCGGGTTCGCGGGTGTCGATGGTGAAGAAAGTGGATTGCGAAGAAGTGCGCAGGGTTAGCGGACGGGATACCGAATCGGAATCGCGGGTGTCGATAGTGAACAGATTAGAGAGTTCGCTTACGGGGATGGAGAATGGCTGCGTAACGGAAAGCGGATCGTTGGTGTCGATGGTGAAGCTGGTAGACCAAGCCACCTTTTTGTCCTGATCGCCCGTGAAGTAGACAGCAAAAGCAGCCAATACTCCCAGCCCCGCGCCAAGGGCGAGCCACTTCCAGTGCTTAGATTTGTGACGCATGAGCCGATCCTCCGAAAGGAGCAGGGATCAACTCATCGCGAGCGAACGCAACGCATGCCAACAGGTGCACCATAGCTTCCGCTGGCCCTTGAAGCAGGTGTGTAACCGCTGGCGGCGGGCGAGGCATACATGCGTTCAAAAGCTTGGTAGCCCATGTCGCCGCTCCAATACCGATTCGCACCTTGCCCCAAATTCGGGCCTTTGGAGTTATCGTCTCGGGCTTCGGCGTAGCTGGAATACCAGTTACTGAACTCGCGATCCCAGCACCACTCACCAACATTGCCTGCCATGTCGTAGAGGCCGTAGCCGTTGGGGTTGTTTGGGCCTTGTGGAGTCTGGCTGCCGTTGTAGTAGCCTACAGGCGTCGTATTGTAGTCAGACCACCAGTCGTTGGTGTTCTCAAATGGATCCCCGCTGCCGTAGTAATTCGCGAGATTCGGGTTGATATTGTCTTCACGCGTTCCGAAATAACTAGGCCATGGGAAGAAACCACCCGCCTGACCCCCACGATAAGCTTTGATCCATTCGGCGACAGTTGGAAGACGATATCCATTGGCTTCCCAAGATACCCAGTTGTTGTCCAAGGCCACCTGTCCCGTTTTGTAGACCTGCGTTCTTGCTGCGTCCGTGTAGTAGACAGGCGTGAGTCCTTCGCGCTGAGATCGAGCGTTGCACCATTTCACGGCGTCATACCAACTGATACCAGTGACGGGGTGATTGGGGCCAGTAGCGGTTCCAGCGTTGTTGAAGCTATAGCCATTAGTTATGGCCCAATTAAAGACCGCGTCCCAGATGGATTTGCTGACCTCAAACTTGTCCATAAAAAATACACTGGTGAAAATGTCATAGGAGGGAAAGACCGTGTCTGCGATTTTCGACGGCTGGCCAAACCCCGCAGGCACAAAGGCCATCGATGCACTCGGCGAATTGGTCGGCTGATCGTCCACGACGATCCGAGCCCGCCCGTTGGTCGTGAAGTTGCGGTTCCAGTCCTGCCCCGCATTCCAGACGATTTGTTTATTCGGGCCTGCGGTGACGCCAGTCCCCACCGCACCAGTAACGGAGAAACTCGGCAGCGGGGTGGTGTTGCTGTAAAGCTGGATCGAAACGGTGAGAGGGTCGTTGTCGGTATCGGTAACGTCGTAGTAGATGTCGATCAGCTTGGTGCCAGCACGCTGCGTGGCCCGGATGTTGGCCACCTCAGGACTCGCCGCGTAGACCGCGAGGGGTTCGGCAACGGTGAAAACGACAGCTAGAATCAGGAGCAGGGAGGACTTCATGGGTCAATGGTGCAGGCTCTAGATAGCTTGGCAAGCTGGTATTGATTCTCTGACGCAGCCTTTTGCCCTAAGTAGTTAAGCAATAGCAGATAGGGAGAAGTGCTGAGCATCGGGAATCATTCGGGGCTTGATTGTGAACACTTCAAGATCAAAGAAGTAAGGAGGTTGAGGGGGAGGAAGAAAGCGGTTTGCCCGCCGGGGGTGATGGCGATGCATTCCGGTCAGACGGGCCAAAGCTCAGGAGGTGCGCAGGAGTTGGGCGAGGGTGTCGAGGAAAGCAGGGTCGCTGCGGGGCGGGGCCGCAGATGCCGAGGGTGCGGCGCAGGGTGGCGGGGTCGGTGGCGATGACTTGCGGGCGCTGCTGCCAGACGAATCAATTTCCTTGATCCCGCTGGGTCCGGAGAGGATTCGGCCGAGGGAGGAGAAATTTATTCCTCGTTGCTGCGGCGGAACTTGCTGCTCAGCCAGAGGCTCAAGATGAAGATGGCGAGAAGGAGGACTCCAAGGGCGGCCCCGAAGGGTTGGTTCCGGGCCTTGGTGAATTGGTTTTGAATGACTTCGCCGATCGTCGGATTGGCCCCGCCGCCCATCAGGTTGGTGATGGCAAACATGGCGATGGCGGGAACAAAAACGAGGAGGATGCCGGCGGCCATACCGGGCTGGGTGAGGGGAAGGACCACCTTGCTGAAGACACGGGCCGGCCGGGCCCCGAGGTCATAGGCGGCTTCGATCAGCGAACCGTCGAGCTTTTCCACGCTGGTGTAAATGGGGAGAATCATGAAAGGGAGGAAGTTGTAGACCAGCCCGAGAATGACCGCGAAGGGCGTGTACATGAATCCGATGGGCGCGCTGGTGATCTTGAGGGTCATGAGCAGGGCGTTGAGCAGCCCGTCCTGTGACAGGATGGAGATCCACGCGTAGGTGCGGATAAGAAAACTGGTCCAGAAGGGGATCATGACCAGCATGATGAGAAGCCCGCGGACGCGCTCGCTGGAGCGTCCGATGAAATAGGCCACAGGGTAGCCGAGGACCAGGCAGATGGCGGTGGTGAGGAAGGCATACCAAACGGAGATGCCGAGGATTTTCAGCCATTTCCAATCGAAGGCGCGGGTGTAATTTTCGAAGGTGAAGGAATAGACGATGCGGCCGAGACCATCCCGCTCGCAGAAGCTGATGACCAAAAGCATCAACGTCGGGACAATGACGAAAAGGGCCAGCCACCCGAGCATGGGGGTGACGGCGAACCAAGGCCCGAGTCCGGCCCGTCGCTGGGGCGACGGGCCGGCGGCCAGAGCTGCTGCTGCGGCGGTAACGGCCATCGGGACGTTACTGGGCCTTGAGGGTGGTGATGAGTTCGTCGACTTTGGAGGCCTGCTCACCGAGGTCGGTGAAGAGTTGAGCCGAAGCGACGTCGAAGCCCGGCGGATAGCTGGCCGGGTTGTTGAGTTGCTCGGGGCTGAGCAGGGCGCGGGCCGCGAGGTTCGGGTTGTAGTAGGGGAATTCGTCGGAAATCATTTTGCTGATCTCCGGGCGAAGGATGAAGTTGATGAAGGCCTCGGCTTTGTCCTTGTTTTGCGAGGTCTTGGGAATGGCGAGGTTGTCGACGAACATGTGAACGCCTTCCACCGGCATGACCCATTGGAATTTGGGGTTTTCCGCGAAGAGCAGGGCCCCTTCGCCGCTCCAGACGATGCCGATGTCGGTATCACCGTTGCTCATGGCGGTCTTCGGACTGTCGGAGTCAAAGACTTTCACTTTGCCGAGCCAGTCTTTGAGCAGCGGGGTGATAGTGGCGAGGTTTTCGTCGGTTACGTTGTTGATCGGAATGCCGGCCGTGGCCAGGCCCCAGCTGACGGTTTCGCGGGCGTCGTCAAGGATGACGATTCGGCCGGCATGTTCGTCGGTGAAGACGTCCTTGTAGCCGACGACCGGGCCCGGAACGACCTCGGCATTGTAAACCACGCCGACGAAGCCGGCCAACCATGGGACGGAGAACTTGTTGTTCGGATCAAACGGCATGTTGCGGAACTCGGGGGCGAGATTTTTCAGGTTGGGGATCTTCGCCTGGTCGAGTTCCTGCAGCAGATCCTCTTTGATCATGGCCTGCACGGTGTATTCGCTCGGCTGGATCAGGTCATAGGCCCCGCCGCCGGCGAGGAGTTTGGCCAGCATTTCCTCGTTGGAGGAATAATTCTCCACCGAGACTTTGATGCCGGTTTCCTCCGTGAATTTGTCGATCACGGCCTGTGGCACGTATTCGCTCCAGGAGAACAGTTTGAGGGTTTCGTCTTTTTTCCCGCAACCGGCGAGGAGCATGGCTCCGGCGCAAGCCGCGGCGATCAGTTTGGTTTTGTGTTTTGTCATATGGTTTTCTTACGGGTGAATACTTGGCTGGCGATCACGAGGACTGCGGTGGCCGCGATAAACAGCGTGCTGAGGGCGTTGAGTTGCGGGTTGAGGCCCACGCGAACCATGCCGTAAACCTTGAGCGGCAAGGTTTGGGAGTCGGCTCCGCTGGTGAAGATGGTGACGATATATTCGTCGAACGAGAGGGTGAAGGACATGAGGGCCCCGGCCACGATGGCGGGCAAGAGATAGGGGATGATGACGAGCCAAAAGGCTTTGAGCGGGGTGGCGCCGAGGTCCATCGCGGCTTCCTCCAGCGAGGGATCGATGCCTTGCAGTCGCGCCTGCACGCCGACGAGCACGAAGGGGAAGCAGAAGGTGGTGTGGGCGATGATCAAGGTGGTGTAGCCGAGGGGGATGCCCAGCGAGACGAAAAGTACCAGGAGGCTGACGCCCATGAGGACTTCGGGCATGACCATGGGGATGAAAATGAGAAGGCCGAGGGTCTGCTGGGCGGGAAAGCGGTAGCGGTAGAGAAGCCAAGCGGCCGAAGTGCCGATGACCACGGAGAGTGCGGTGGTGGTGGTGGCGACAATGAGGCTGTTTTGGAAGGCCCGCAGCAGGACTTCATTGCCGAAGAGCATTCCGTACCACTTGGTGGTAAAGCCGGTCCAGTAAAGGTTGAGCTTCGAATCGTTGAACGAATAAACGACGAGGAGAGCAATGGGGAGATAAAGGAAAGCGAAGACGGCGACCGTCCAGCCGCCGAAAAAGGCGCGCTGCACGGCTGGTCCCTGGGGCAGCCACCAACGCCGCCCGGGGGGCACCAAAGAGGGTGCATCCATCATCGCCACCCCCTTTCAATGGGCACGGCGCGCATTGCTGGCCAGCATAAAATTCCTCATTCTCCGCCGGTCAGTGCGCGGCAGGCGCGCACCGTGTTGCCCATGAGCATGGCGATGGTCATCGGCCCGACGCCGCCGGGCACGGGGGTGATGGCGCGGCACTTCGGGGCCACCGCGTCGAAATCCACGTCGCCGACCAGCCGGTAACCGCGGGGATCGGCCGGATCTTCGACCCGGTTGATCCCCACATCGATGACCACGGCGCCGTCGCGGATGTGCTCCGCGCCGAGGAATTTCGGGCGGCCGAGGGCGGCGACGAGGATATCCGCCTCGCGGCACACCGCGGCGAGGTCCGCGGTGCGCGAGTGGGCCACGGTCACCGTGGCGTCCGCACCTTTGGCCAGCAGCAGCATGGCCATGGGTTTGCCCACGATGAGGCTGCGCCCGACCACCACGGCGCGCGCTCCGCGCGTCGGGATGTCGTAGGCGCGGAGCAGTTCGAGACAGCCGAGCGGTGTGCAGGGGACCAGGGCGGAAGGATCTTCCATGGCCAAGGCGGCAACATTGAGCGGATGGAATCCGTCGACGTCCTTGCGCGGGTCGATCGCCCGGACCACGGCCGCTTCGTCGATGTGCCGCGGGGGCGGGGACTGCACAAGGATGCCGTGGATCGCCGGGTCGGCGTTGAGACCGGCGATGAGGTGGAGCAACTCCTCCTGCGTGGTGGAGGCGGGGAGTTCGAGTTTGCGCGAATACATACCGAGCTCGCGGCAGGTCTTGTCCTTGCTGCGGACATAAGCCCGCGAGGCGGGATGATCGCCGAGAAGGGCCACGGCGAGACCCGGCGTGATGCCCCGGGCTCGCAGCCGGGCAATTTCGTCCGCTGTCGAGGCCTGAGAGCGGGCGGCAATGGTTTTTCCGTCGATAAAAGTTGGCACAGTGGTCCAGTTAATCGGCTCCGGCCCGCAAAACCGATTCGATTTTCCGGTGTTCGGTCAGAAATGCGGCCTCGTCTTCGGTCGCGGGCACGGACAAGAGCGGACCGAGAGTGACATCGACCCGGGAGAAGGGTTTGGGAATGGCGAAGCGGTCCCACGTGCGCAACCGCCAGGCACTGTGGAAAACGGCGTGGCAGGGAAGCACGGGAAGCTGTGCCTTTTGCGCGAGGTAAGTCAGGCCGGGACCGAGTTCGTAGCAGGGACCGCGCGGACCATCGGGGGTGATGGCGATGTCGTATCCCGCGGCCACGCGTTCGAGCAGTTCGCGCATGGCGAGCGCGCCGCGCCGGGAACTCGAGCCGCGCACGGACCCCATGCCGAGGTGTCCGGCGACCAGGCCGAGCCACGTGCCGTCCTTGCTCGGGCTGGTCAGGACGAGAACACCGCGGCGGCTCACTGGATAACACCTGAGGAATGCTGCGGTGATGGCGAGGATGCGATTGTGCCAGAAGGCGCAGATGACCGGCGTGGCGCGCGGCGAAGCGAGGAAGCCATGCGGGTCGTGTATGCGGATCCGGAGGGTGGCGAAGAGAAGTCGCAACAAGGCGGCGCCTCCCGCGGCGGCGGCACGTTGGGTGGCGGGAGGACGGTCTGGGTGCGCGGACACGGACTTGGAGATTGGCAAAGCGCCGCGGTTGCGCCAAGCGTCCAGTCGGGCGTTGATTTCCCCTGCCGTCCAGGGATATTGGAGTTCCGCCCATGGAAACCCCCGGAAAGAATTCCCTGCTCGATCGTCTGATCGACAAGTTCAACAACTCGCGATTCTTTACGATCTCGTTCGTGTTGCACGTCCTCCTGATTGTCATTTTCGGCGGGACGGTTCTTTTTGAAGCCATGCAGGAACCGCCCGATTTCGAGGGCGGGGAGGGTGGATTCCTCGCCGCGGGAGAGGAGGTGGCTGCTCCGCCCAGCGCCGCCCAAGTGCAACCGCAGGAGACCACCTTCACGGTGAGCACGCCCTCGGTGCAGAGCACGACCGTGGCGGCCATCACCACGACGGGGCAAAACCCGCTCAATTTTTCCATGGATGCGATCATTACCCCGTCCGCCATGATCAAGCCTTCGGCGACGACCGCCGTGGCGGCCGCGGCGCCGACTTCCGTGGCGGGTGCCGCTGGCATGAGTGCGGCGGTGGCCGGTCAGATCCGTGAATTCACCGGCGGGTGGGGCAAGGGCACGGGGAGCGGCACGGGAACGCGCCAGCGGGAGTTCGACTTCACCGCTTTCATTGCCAAATACGGCGGCGGCAACTGGAATTCCGTTTTCCGCATGGCCGGTGGCCTTCCCCAAGGCGCCTTGCCCAATTTGCTCGAGTTCATGAGCAAAGAGTCACGCGACAAGATCAAGACCAACTACAAAATGGTCGAGCCGGTGCCGCTGGACAGCGACCGCATCTTCGCGGCCAAACCGCCCTTCATTTTCTTCACCGGGTCGCGCGATTTTGTGCTCAGCGAGAAGGAGGTGGCGAACTTGCAAAAATATGTCCGTCTGGGCGGGGCCATCTGGGGCGACAGCTCCGTGCCGGGTCGCGGTTCGCGTTTTGACCTGGCCTTCCGGCGGGAGATGAAACGGGTCATGCCGGACAAGGACAAAGATTTCGAGGCCCTCTCGCCGAACGATTCCATGTTCCGCCGCGCGCCCTACTTTCCCGAGGTGAAACAGCAGCCGCCGGGCCTGAATTATTATGACGAGCCGGTTTACGTGATGCGTTACTTCGGCGAGATTGCCATCATTTACACGGCGAACGACTACGGCGACATGTGGCAGTTCGGCATCAAGCAAAAGGGGCCGCGCGAGTGGGAAATCAACAACGACCGCAATGAGCGGGGGGAGCGTGTCGCCTTGGACTGGGACCTCTACATCAACAGCGGACTCTACATTCACAACGTCGATGCCAATCCGCCGATCCAGAGCCTCCTCGATACCTACAAGTTCGGTACCAATATGGTGATCCACCTTTTGACCCGCTGGGAAGACAAGTTGCGCAGCGCCCCGCGGCTGTGAGGCTGGCGGGAGTCCGGAAGGGTTGCCCCTAAGTTCCGAAGATGCGGTCGCCCGCGTCGCCCAAACCGGGGGTGATGTAGCCGCGTTGGTCGAGCGCGTCGTCCAAGGCCGCGCCGTAAATGGTCATGTCCGGATGCGCGGCCCTCAGGCGTTCTACTCCCTGGCGCGAGGCAATGATGCAAGCGCAGGTCAGTTTGCCGATTCCTTCTTTTTTGAGTCGGTCGGCCGCCGCCGCGAGACTGTTGCCGGTGGCCAGCATCGGGTCGAGGAGCAGGACGTGGGCCTGGGCGGCGTCGGGAGGGAGGCGGAAGTAATAGCTGACCGGTTGGAGGGTCTGCTCGTTGCGGAACATGCCGATGTGCCCGACCGCGGCCGAGGGGAACATGCGCAGGATGCCGTCGGACATGGCGAGGCCGGCCCGCAGGACAGGGACGAGGACCAGTGGTCGTGCGGCGCGGGCGCCGGGCGCGGGACCGAGGGGGGTGTGCACGGTGACCGGTTCCGTCTCGAAATCGCGCAGGGCCTCGTAGGCCACCAGCTGGGAGAGCTCCTGGAGCCGGCTCCGGAACTCGGGGGGCGGCGTGTCCTTGTTGCGCAGGGCGGAAACCTTGAGGTCGGCCAGAGGGTGGCGCACGAGGCGGAATCCGTGGAGAGGCTGGTCGGTCATGGCAAAGCAGCATGGCGATCTTTGCCCCGCACCGTCAATGCGTGCGCGTCAAGGTTTGCCCGAACGGACCGACCTGCTAGTGTTCTCCGCGCCGTGAAAATCCGCCGCGCCCTTCTTTCGGTCACCGACAAAACCGGTTTGGTCGCATTCGCCCGGGGGCTGGCGGCCGCCGGGGTGGAAATGCTCTCGACCGGCGGGACGGCCGCGACCCTGCGCGAGGCGGGCTTGGAGGTAAAGGATGTGGCCGAGCATACCGGTTTTCCGGAAATGCTCGACGGCCGGGTCAAAACGCTGCACCCGGTGATCCACGGTGGATTGCTCTTCCGCCGCGATCTTCCGGCCCACGAGGCACAGGCGGCGGCGCATGGCATCGCGCCGATCGATCTGGTGGTGGTCAACCTCTACGCCTTTGAAAAGACCGTCGCCCGCGACGGTGTGACGCGCGAGGAGGCGATCGAGAATATCGACATCGGCGGGCCTTCGATGCTGCGCAGCGCGGCGAAGAATCACGCGGCGGTCACGGTGGTGTGCGATCCGGGCGATTATGCGGAAGTCCTGCGCGAGATGAAGGCCAGCGGCGGCGCGACGTCGTCCGGCTTGCGGGCGCGTCTAGCGGCCAAAGTGTTCGACCTTACTGCGCGCTACGACCGGGCCATTGCCGATTATCTGGGCGGCCCATCTCCCCGCGGTTCGTCCTTCTCCTGCGCGATCCCGCTCGCGGCGAGCCTCCGCTACGGCGAAAACCCGCACCAAAGGGCCGAACTCTACGGGAGGTTTTCCGACCATCTCGAGCAACTGCACGGCAAGGAACTTTCCTACAACAACATCCTCGATATCACGGCCGCCGTGGATCTCATCGCGGAATTCAGCGAGCCGACGGTGGCCATCCTCAAACACACCAACCCGTGCGGGGTGGGGAGCGGCGGGGATCTTCTCTCCGCTTGGGATAAGGCCTTCGCGACCGATCGGCAGGCTCCGTTTGGTGGCATCATCATTGCCAACCGGCCGACGACCGAGGCGTTGGCCGGCGCCATTGCCGGCATCTTCAGCGAGGTCATCATCGCGCCGGATTTTCCGCCCGCCGCGCTGGACATCCTGCAAAAAAAGAAAAACCTGCGCCTGATGAAACTCCGGAGCTTGCCGGAGGCGGCCGCGCGCGACGTGCGTTCGGTCGTAGGTGGCATCCTCGTGCAGGACCACGACGCGAGAAGTGAGGAGTTGCCCGGGAGCAAGTTGGCCACTCGTCGCGCCCCCACACCGGAGGAACAGCGGGCCATGGACTTCGGATGGAAGGTGGTCAAACACGTCAAATCCAACGCCATTGTCTTTGCCGGTCCGGACCGGACGCTCGGGATCGGCGCCGGCCAGATGTCGCGGGTTGATTCGGTGCGGATTGCGGTGTGGAAAGCGGGTGAAGCGGGCTTGCCCTTGGCGGGCAGTGCGGTGGCCAGCGACGCTTTTTTCCCGTTTCCCGACGGACTGATGGCCGCTGCCGCCGCGGGCGCAACGGCGGCCATCCAGCCGGGTGGCTCGGTGCGCGACGAAGAGGTGATCCAAGCGGCCGACGAGCGCGGCCTGGCCATGGTTCTGACCGGGAAACGCCACTTCCGGCATTAATTCCTCCGCATCCTGCCACGGCTTGGCTTAGATTGCGCGGGTGACCTACCAAGTCTTCGCCCGCAAGTACCGCCCCCAGCTGTTTGAGGAAGTCCTTGGCCAGGACACCGTGGTGCGCACTCTGCGCAATGCGATCAAGAACGGACGCCTGGCCCATGCTTACCTTTTTGTCGGTCCGCGCGGGGTGGGCAAGACCTCGACCGCGCGCATTTTTGCCAAGGCGCTGAATTGCGTGAAGGGGCCGACCGAGACGCCGTGCGGCCAATGCGACCCGTGCCGTGAAATCACGGCCGGCAACAGCCTCGATGTTCTCGAGATCGATGGGGCCAGCAACAATGGCGTCGAGCAGGTGCGCGAGTTGCGCGAGAATGTCCGCTTTCTTCCTTCGCACGGAAAGTTCCGCATCTATTTGATCGACGAAGTGCACATGCTCAGCCCGGCCGCCTTCAACGCTTTGCTCAAGACGCTGGAGGAGCCACCGCCGCACGTGAAATTCCTCTTCGCCACGACCGAGGCCCACAAGCTGCCCGCGACAATGATCAGCCGTTGCCAGCGTT
>FLOH01000622.1_pt1 | contig 69721 bp, 64 predicted proteins | sample 756751 | NCBI WGS metagenome assembly FLOH01 (sample SAMEA4026879, study PRJEB14308) | marine metagenome | biome: coastal water; material: water | depth 74 m
CGTCAGATGTGTATAAGAGACAGTACGCTTGCAAACCACACCAGTCCACCATGCGGTGTAAAAAATCCAGACGTTGACGGTGGGATTCATCCACCTCCAGCAAATTCGGTCTATGTTTGCGGCGCGGATTGAGAACAAAACGAGCGCCAGTTTCGACCACCACACTCAAGCCGTGACGCTTACATAACTCGCCGAAGCGCTGCACTTCTTTCTCGCTCGTGTTGGCCGGATCAAGGTGGCCGACATCAGGCGTGAGGGCAAGCGCTTGATAACCCAACTCAGCAAGCCAAGGCACCGCGTCCTCGAGGCGGTGCGAGGTGAAACCGTTGGAGTTGTAGCCGAGTTTGATCAAAATTAACGTCGGTGGTTTTTCTCGTTCATGCTTTCCACAATTTTTTCAAAGCGCGCAATCTGAAAATCAAGCGCTATGCGCGACGATGGACTGTGGCTGTATTCTTCGCGCATTGCATGTAGGTCGAGGAGCGCTTTACTAAGTTTATCGAAAGCTTGCCGACTTTGTTCTCGCAAAAGAAAGGGATCGCCTGCGCCTTCATAATGCTCAAATAGAGCATCGGTCCGTTGTTTTGCCCCTTCTTCGGCTAAGACAATCGCGGCCTCCCAACGGATGTCCTGCTGATGAATTGGCCGCGTATCTGCATCCACTGCTTCAACCACCCGCCCACCGCTAAGAGGTTTCTGCAGGGAAATAGACTCTTCTCTTTGACCAACAACATACGCCTGGAGATTATGCACGGCCGCTTCAAAACCAACTTCGCGCACCTCCAAGTAAAACAAGGTCCCAACGATTCCGCCAAGTAGAAATAGAATGCGGCCAAGCCACGTACTACCGCGCCCTGAAGGCCGTCTTCGGCGACGACTGACAACAATAGGTTTTTCTTTAGACAAAATAAATTAATTGGTTTCAGGAGCGAGCAAGGCAGCAAAGCCACCTGCCTGCTCAAGGGTAGGTTCGAACACGATACTGTCCACGACTTGACGGTGACCATGTTTGGCAACGCGTGCCGCGGCTTCGAGGTTTTCTTCTGGCTCCATAGAGCAAGTGGTCCATAGTATCCGCGTAGAAGCACTTAACCCTGGCAAAAGCAATTTTTTGCGCAACAAGTTCTGAATGGTGACAAGACGATGCAGCTCGATTTTCGAAAAACGCCAACGCGCCTCCGAGCGTTTATTCAAAACGCCCGTATTGGAACAAGGTACATCACAAAGAACCAAATCCCAAGGGCCCTCAGGCAAATCGCTGCCGTCTTCTTGAATGGTGCGGATTTCTATTTTGTGGCCAAGGCGCTGCGCTTCAAGGCGCATATTTTCCACACGCTTGGCGTTAATGTCGCAAGCGACCACTTCCACCTCCCCACCACACATTTCCAGGATTGCAAAACTCTTGCCCCCTGGTGCTGCACACAAATCTAAAATGCGCGTGCCAGCTTTCGGCATTCCAACGGCAGCCGAACAATAAGAGGTTAGATCCTGCACCGCCCACTCACCGTTTTCAAAGCCTGGCCAGGCTGGAACCGGAGCGCGGTTTTCACCTGGGATGATGCGCAACATAACTTCCGGATGATCTGCTTGTTGTTCTGCAAGTTGAATGCCAAATTCACTTAACTTTTCACGAACCTCCGCAACCGTTGCGCGCAAAGTATTCACCCGCAACCACAACGCAGCGGGCTTATTCAAAACCGCGAAGCGTTCCCGCGTAACCGCCTCGCCAACACCTTCCACCCAACGCTTCGTCAAAAAATTCGGATACGAACTAGTCTCCGCTAAATATCGCAGCGGTTCTTTTTCTGGACTACTAAATACTTTGCAATTAAAACGCCAAGCTGGCGAGGGCAGAGCGTGAGCTGCCGGGTAATCATTTTCTTCACCCTTATTCGAGCCACGCGAAACCGAACGAAGAACGCCATTCAAAAAACTAATCTTCGTTGGTACCTCAGGGCGAACCGCGCGTAAAGTAGTATCAATTGCCGCGTGCGATGGCACTCGATCCATATAGAGCAACTGATAAATGCCCATACGCAATGCCGTAGCAAGGAGCGGGTCTTTTACCCTTTTGCTGCAATAAGCTGCGATGATTTTATCGAGTGTTCCTTGCGTGCGTAAAACCCCGGCCAACAATTCGCGGGCAAATGCGCGATCTTGGGCCTCCAAACCAGCGTCTTCCACTGCCCTAGAAAAGCGCCGTGTTGGGAAATCACCGCCTGCCAGCAACAGCTCCCAAACCACACGGCGTGCGCCAAACGGGAAATCTGATTTTTCTCTCATGCTATGGTTCTCAACACTTCTCCTACCGCTAACTTGGCACCGCGTAGAAAATCCTCCGCAGCTAAGCGCGCTTTACCCTGGCGCTGCAATTCCGTAATCACAAATGTACCAGAGGCACAGGCAACTCCAATTCCACCGTCCAAGGAGATGACGGTGCCGGGCGCAGCCGATTCGAAATCATTGCGTATTTCTCCCATGTGAATTTGAATCGGCATTCCGTCCGGCAAATTCGTCTGCGCCCCAGGCCAGCCACTCATGGCACGCACCCGACGATCGATGTCCAGCGCCGGCGTTGCCCAATCGATCTTCCCCTCCTTTTTTTGAACGCGCTTACAAACCGTGACTGCGGCCGCATCTTGAGGGTGGCCAACAGGAAAGTCTCCCGCAGCAAGTCCAGCCCGCATCACATCGAGCAACAAGGCCGAGCCAGCGACGACCAAACGCTCGAACAACTGCGACGCTGTCTCACGTGGGCCAATGGTACAGCGTTGCTCCGCAATCACATTGCCAGCATCCAAGGCAAGCACCATACGTTGCACGCTTACCCCAGTTTCTGTATCTCCAGCAAGTAGGGCTGCTTGAATCGGACTGGCACCACGCCAACGTGGCAACAAGGAGCCGTGCAAATTTAAACAACCACAACGCGGGATAGCCAAAAGCTCTGCGTCCAAAATCTGGCCATAACTTGTCACCACACCAACATCCGCATCCCAACTTGCAAAGCTAGCTTTGAAATCAAAAGCGCGAGCGGACTCGGGGCGCAAAACTGGAATGTCTTGTTCCACTGCGAAATCCACCAACGGATTTGGCGCCTCTTTACGACCGCGACCGGCCACGCGCTGGGGTGCCGTCACCAGCCCAACAATCTCCACGCCACCCTTCACCAAGGTAGTAAAAACCTCGGTGGCAAAGGGTGGAGAACCGAGAAATGCTACACGCAAAATGATGGGCAGATAAGGGTAGCTCGAGCGCTAAGCGCTGAACTTAAATGTGCGGCGCAACGAAGGCCTTAAACTGATCGTAGTTCATCATGCCAGCGTTGCGCGCGATTTCGACGCCGCCCTTAAACACGATAAAACATGGAATCCCCATCACACCAAGATCGCTCGCTGTCGATGGCTCATCTTGAGTGTTGTGCTTGACAACTTTCAGTTTTCCTGCCGTTTCAGCTGCTAGTTGATCGACCGCAGGGCCCATCGCCTTGCATGGGCCACACCAAGGGGCCCAAAAATCAACCAACACTGGGGTTGTGGAGTGGAGAACTTCGGCTTCAAAGGTCTCGTCAGTAACATCGATTGCATTCGACATGATGATTTTTCTTTCTTTCTATGTTTACAACGGAACGTCGCCAATGAGCTCACCCAATTCAGGATCGAACTCATCATGCTGACGGTCAAAGGATTCGTCGATGTCCTCAAGATGCAAAACGCCGGCTTCAGCGCGATGTCTTACGAGTACATCTGCGAAAGGGGCCTCTTGTTTGATATCAATCTGTTGTTGCTTCGCAAGCTCCAGCAGAGCGACCAAATAGTAGGCGGCGTCGCCACGCGAAATTCCATCCTCTTGCAAAATGGCGCGCAGGCTCGTTTCCGCCACTTGTTGCACTTTGTGCCAAAGATCTTCGACGTAAGCGCGCAGTGGCTTGCCCGAGGGCCGCACATGATGCGGGCGCATGAAGCCGGTTTCAGCTTCCAGGCGCGTGAAAACTTTCAGTAAATCCCAGATGGAAACGTCGCCGAGGTCCCACCCATCTTCCTCTTCTTCGGTTGGCGTGGGCTCATCAACCTTGCCCAGCCAGCGCCCACCCGCAGACAACATTTTACTGCGGTGATCCCAAGCATCGTGGAGCAAACCGGCCACGCGACGCAACTCCTTGTAGGCCATCAATTGATGGACCAGTTCCTCGCCAGGGTCAAACGGGTCTTCATCCGCGGCAATTTCTTCCTGGGGCAACAAAGAGCGGCTTTTAATCGAAAGCAACGTGGCAGCAATGACCAAATAATCCGCCGCTTCATCAACATCCACATCCTTCAGGTTGCGGACAAAACTGCAGTAAGCATCACAAACTTTGGCCAGCGAAACGGAGTGGATCTCGAGCTCTTTATCGCGCACCAGTTGGAGCAGCAAATCCAGCGGTCCAAAAAACACGCGCTCCAACTCAACGGTGAAAACCGGCTTGGCGATGCTGTTTGCGCTTTCCTCAACCACCGGATGATGGCGGGAAGGCGGCAGTTGTTCCGGGTCGACGGGCTCAATCATGCGTGGTGTTAGCCTAACGGCGGAAACCAAGCGACATGATCTGGCAACATGGTGACCGTTGCCACTAGATTACCCACAGTAGCAAGGCAATAATGAAGCAAACCACGAAAAGCCGGCACAACAAACAGAAGGCCTAGCAGGATCAAGATGCCGAAGCGTTCCATCGCCATATAGGTGCGCTGCGCCTCACCCTTCAGGAAGTACATGACAACGCGCGAGCCATCCAACGGAGGAATCGGCATCAAGTTGAAAACCATCAACAGCACATTGGCAAAAATTCCAACTTGAAGAACCATCACCCCTCTGGATTCTGGCTCCCAATAGCCCATGTTGGTAAAGAAACTCAGTAAACCGCCCCAAAGTAAAGCCTGTAACAAGTTGCTCCCTGGTCCAGCCAGGGCAACCAGGGCCATCGAACGCAAGGGGTTACGCATACGATGGATCTGCACGGGTACCGGTTTGGCGCCACCAAAGACGAAGCCAGTGGTGTAGAACATCAAAAGTGGGATGATGATGGTTAGGTATAAGTCTATATGGGGAATAGGGTTAAGCGTTATTCTCCCCATCAGCCGCGCGGTTGGATCGCCCAAGCGGTCGGCGACATAAGCGTGCGCCGCCTCGTGCGTCGTGATGCCGAAGACCACGATTGCAATGCCGCCAATGAGGGTGAATGGATCCATAAGATGGCCGTCATTCTCCCACGGCCTAGCTTCCCCTACAATAAGCCCGGGCGTGGCCTTTCCCACCCCCTTTCCTGCCAATGCCAATGGTTTTTGACGCAACTCGCGCTCTTGCTCGTGGGCTAGAAGTTCTGCGACTCGAGGCGGAAGCCTTGAACGCGCTTTCTAGCCGTATTGGGCCTTCTTTTAGCGCGGCTAGTGAACAAATTTTGCGCTGCAAGGGCCGCGTGGTGGTCAGTGGTATGGGCAAAGCTGGCATTGTCGCCCAGAAAATTTCCGCAACGCTCGCTAGCACTGGCACACCGAGCCTTTTTTTACATCCCGCCGAAGCCCTCCACGGCGACCTTGGCCGCTTACGCCCCGAAGATGTGTTGTTGGCGCTATCCAAAAGCGGGGCCACCCGGGAACTAGTACAACTTCTGCCGGCGGTCAAATCCATCGGCGCCAGCGTGATTGCGATTTGCGCTTCTGCCCACTCACCGTTGGGCCTGCACGCTGATTTGGTGATGGAATTCGGTGACGCCCCCGAAGCCTGCCCACTTGGCTTGGCGCCCACCGTAAGTACAACCTGCATGCTCGCTCTCGGCGACGCGCTTGCGATGGCCGTTTTAGAGGGCCGCGATTTTACGCGGGAAGAGTTTGCGCGGTATCACCCTGCCGGCTCGCTAGGCAAGTCCTTGATGAAGGTAGGTGAAATGATGCGCAGCGGCGAACAGCTTCCCTTAGTTCTTATGGGTAGTACCGTGGGTGAGGCGCTCACCGTGATGACTCGTACTCCCGGGCGCCCGGGCGCGGCCTTAGTTGTCAACGCCGATGGCGATTTAGCCGGCATTTTCACGGATGGTGATTTGCGCCGACTCGCCGAAAGCGGCAGCCTGCCCATGATGGAAGATATCGTCAGGCACATGGCCGCCAACCCGCGTCATGTTTGTGAGGATCAATTGGTTGGCGAGGTGCTGCGCTTATTCAAAGACACGCACGTCGACCAAATGCCTGTGGTTGCCAAAGGCAGCCGCCGAGTTGTTGGCCTTGTCGATGTCCAAGATTTACTGGAGGTCCGGATTTGACTTTCCCCCTCGAACTGCGCACCCGCGCGGCAGCTATCAAGCTGTTTGTTTCTGACGTGGATGGTGTTTGGACCGACGGCCGCATCATGGTGCACGCAGATGGAACCGAGAGTACTACCTTCTCCATTCTGGATGGTCTTGGCATTGTGCGCTTACTGCGTACGGGTATTGAAATCGCCGTCATCAGTGGCCGTAGAAATCCAGCAGTGGAACATCGGGCGCGCCGTTTAGGTATTGAAAAAATTTATCTTGGCTCCCTCGATAAGGGGCCGCTCATTCGAGAACTCATTGCCGCGCGTGGGTTGCAACGCGAGCAAGTGGCCACCATTGGCGACGACCTCCCAGACCTCGCGATGTTCCAAGAAGCTGGTCTGCGCTTTGCTCCACCCAGCGCGGTAAGTGAAGTGCGCGAACATGCTGATTGGGTAACGCGGGCCACTGCTGGTCACGGTGCCGTACGCGAAGTTTGCGACCTGCTCATCTCCGCGCATGCTCGCGCGTACACCACTTGAACCGGGGCCTCCGCTTTGTCGGCCTTGGCGGTGCCGCGTTGGTCGTGTTTTGGGTCGGCCTCAATATGTTCCATCATGCACGCGCGGCAGCATTGGTTAGCCACTCCGCCGATCCTGGCCCTCCGGGTTTTCTTCAAAAGCTACGTGGGGTTGGCGTCTTTGAGATTGCCTTTCGCGGGCCCATTAACCTCGTCGCTGAAAAGCGGGTGCCTCAAGACCATGGCACAACCTTATTCGTGCCGCGCTTCCGCGTTGTTGGCGACGACCCCAAACCGCTGGCTGATGGCGTTGCGATGAGCGCCGTTGTCATTGATTCCCTCGATGCAGAGCCAGGTCGTACTACACGCACAGCTTTCACTGTAGTTGCTCCTGAAGCTTGGATGCCGCTGGATGAATCCGCCGATCGCTTCACTTTTGATATGGAAAAACTTTGGCAGCTCGAGAAGCCCGTGCTCACTATGCCTGAATTCACGGAAGGGCGATCCTTGGTTTTGGAAACTGAGCACGCAGATCTAGACCCCTCCACCGATCAAGTCTTTGGTCGCGGCCCGTTCACGATGACTTCTGGCAACCTGCAGCTTCAAGGTGCAGATCTGTTTTTTGATCCAAGCCTTTCGCGCGTCGAGTTTCAACCTCTTGATGGCGTATTAAGTTGGATTATTCGTGGTAATGACGGCACCTCTTATCGCGGCGAATGCGATGGCCCAGGCGCGTTTTTCCCGGGTAAAAACGGTGGCTATCGCCTCGAGCTATATGCCTTAGAGGAAGTCCAATCGTGGTTTCCAGCGGAATCCGCCATGCCGGGAAAATTGCTTACGAAAGATCTTTCGATTGAGCTCGTGCCTGATGCACAAGGAAGTTGGCGCCCCGATCGCGCCACTGCTGACGGCCCTACCGACTGGACCGGACAATCCTTACACATGCTTGGCGCGAGCTCCATTGTTGCGTGGGATAGTCTCGGTGTTCTACACGACCTCACCGTACTTGGTCCGGTGCGCGTCGAACCACACGACCGTTCCTTTGATTGGGCATCCTCAGATGGTTTTGCACGTTACACCCCAGAAACAGATACGGTAAGACTGGAGGATCATGTCGTCGCCAAACATAATCGCGGCATCTTGAAAGGTGATTGGGCGGAACTTGCGCCGCACAAGTGGTTAGTGGGCGGCCATGTCGCTGCGGATGGCGATGACGGCAGCGGCAGTGCCGATTTATTAGAAAGCGACCGCGCAGGCAATTGGTTCCTCACGGGCAATGCCGAATTGATACCCCATGAATCCGATGTGCAGTGGTTGCGTAGTCCAGCGATTCACTTCACGGAAGATGGGTTAGTGGAAACGAATGTTACTTTCACCACTAAAGCTGTCATCGACAATGAAGATTTGTACGCCCGCGGGGATAGTTTTATTTCCCTAATGGAGCACGGTGCAACTTCCTTGCAGCCCGATGTGCGACGCACAAATGCCAATGGAAATCTACAGGTCACTTATCAAGGGCGCACTTTAGTCGGCGAACATCTTCAGCAAACTGGAGAGAAGTCTTTTGAAATGCGTGGCGACCCAGCGCGCAATAAGCGCGTGCATGGAACTTATCAGCTTGACAACTATGAGGCTCAATTGGATTGTGGACTGTTGATTTGGGACGGCACCCAGGTGGAAGTTTTACAATCTCCAATGGTGAGTCTGCCGGCTGCAGCGCTGCACTTGAGTGGTGATCGTGTGTTGATTTACGCCGATCAAATCCGCCAAGATGCTGCCACTGGAACTTGGGAGTTAATCGATCATGTGCGCCTCGGCGGGGCTATGACTGGTGAAGGTGCGCGGGCGATTTTGATACCCGATGAGCGCTTGGAGTTGCAAGCCGGTACTCGATTTCGCGATGGGCGGAATGAAACTGCGTGGCTTGCTGGTGCGCTTGAAGATGGCGCACTTTTCCAGGGGCGTGGCGAAGTGCTGCGCTATCACTCGGATGGCAAACTGGCCATCGACCGCCAAGCCTTTGCTTCTTACCAAGGTGCGGGCAAAGAAAGCGCAGCCGAACTTTACGCCGAAAACTTAGAGTTCCGCGAAGATTCTGGTTGGGCTGAAGGGAACGCGCGCTTTCTTTCCACAGACCTTACGGGGAGTGCCGACCGCATGGACTGGACGCGCTTGGAGGATGACAAGCATCTCCTCTTACTCGTTGGTGATGCCGTGTTGCGACGCGACATGGTGGAAGCGCGCGGGCCGCATATCGAATTGGATACTCGCGCGAGTACGATTACTTCCATCGGCGCGGCAAACCTACCTGCGCGCTTACGCGCCGATGACGGCCGCCGCATGATTGGAGAATGGCTGCGCTACAACCTTGATTCTGGCCTGTTCGATTCCCGCGGCGCTCAATTCGAAGCTGATTAAATGCTGTCCCTGATTTGCCTGCTACTTGCCGCGGCGCAAGATCCACAGCCACCCCTAGTGAGCGGTGGTCAAGGTGGTTTTGAGCTCACCACAGAAGCAATCGATTCGCGCGAAGAAAACGGTGCGATGGTTTATCGCATTGAGCAAATTCATTTATTGGGCCCTGATCTGGAACTGCGCGCTGACCGCGCCACAATTTGGTTTGATGCGGTGGAGTACCGCAAGCTTGTCGGGCTTGAAGAAGGCGCTCCCATCACTCCAGGCGACGAAGTCATCTCCAAACCCATCCAGAGCGATACTTTTTTGGGCGGCCTGTGGAGTCGACGTATTTTGATGGCTCTGGGCTTACCCGAAGATGATCGCCTCATTCGTGAAATCCGCCTTGATGGACACGTCGTCATTGCCGCGCAAGGTTTGCTCATGCAATGTGATCGGCTGCAGGATTGGCCAGCCGAAGGGCGCAGTGAAGCCACGATCGCTGTGCTCGATTTCCCGCCAGGTGCGGGCGGCCCTAACGGCTGGCCGATGCGCTTGGCAGCGAAGTCCATTCAAGAGCATCCCGACGGCAGCTTGCACGCCATCGATACGGCAGTTTCCACTTGTTTAGAGCGGCCACCCCACTACAGCGTATTTTTTGGTGAGCTGGTGGCCGAGCGCACCGATGGCGACAATTTTATTTGGCGACCGTCGCGCGGCTGGCTGCAAATTCTTGGCGTCAAGCTGTTGCCCGTACCCACGCCAGACTTCGCCCCGGGCGATAGTTTTATGGGATTTCGCGGCATCACCTTCGATTCCTCGCGCTCACTTGGCAACACCATCACGCCGCGCTTTGGAGGGGTCTACAAATCCAATCAGGGCAAATTTCAAATCGATTGGAATTTCACTCCCGCCTACAGTGCCCGGCGCGGTTATCCGCTGCACTTGCGCCTCGACGCCAGCGCCCCGGATTACACCGGCTACTTGGATGTTTTCCATCTTGAGGACGGCGCCGAGGATAAGCACAGTCTCAAGGCCTCGCTGGGGCGCAGCTCCGATACGCGCCAACGTCTGCGTTGGTACAACCGCTGGAATTTGAATAAGGATTGGGATTTTGACGCCAACTTGGCATACACTTCCGATCCATTAATCGATCCTGAATTTTTCCGTCGCGAATGGGAGCGGATGGATGATGCAGAATCCCGCCTTTACCTGCGCCGCGGTGGCGAAAACACTTTCTTCGTTGCAGAGGCGGCCTACCGTTTGGATGACGTTGGCTACACCCCCATCGAGGGCCTCGGTCGGGCTCCGGATCATGCCGAACAGTCACTCGACGTCTTGCCACGCGTCGCGATGGATTCTTTTTCGAGCAGCCTTTTTGAACTGCCGACCGGCTTCCTGGGAGGCAAAAAACGGCACAGCCCGGTGAATCTGGATTGGGGAACTGATTTGGGTATCTACCGCCTGCGCGACCGCAATTTGGTTGCGGCCGGTGTCACACCATTTGGCAGTTTGCCCACGGTCACCCGCACCCGCACGCGAATTTGGAGCGAAGCAGCTGTGCCCATGAACACCAGCGGACTGTTCCTGCGCCCTGGCATCCGCGTAAATGGCTCTCTTTGGCAAGACGATACCAGCAGCGCCGATCAAGACGAGCAGCTGTATTCTGAGGTTTTCTTTGAAACCGGGCTCGTATTAGAGAAGCGCTACGCGGATGGCTGGCGTCATAAAGTGTTGCCACAACTCCACTTACGCTCCCGAACCGCCAACCGCGAACCCTCTGGGCAGATTCTCGATTTTGACGGCAACGATATCCTCGTGGATGGAGAGGTCGCAGAGATGTCTTTGCGGCAATTTTTCTATGCCCCAGAAACCACTTCGCCATGGCTGGACGTCAACCTGCTCCTTCCTTGGTACACGGATGGTACGAATTTATTACATTCCCCCATCGCGCCATTCCCGCGCGCTCAACCAGGCGCCGGTATTGGTCCTGCCGAATTACGAGTGGTATGGACTCCTGGAACGTTTGGTGAAACCCTGCGCGGCGTGACTTGGGATGCAAGAATCCGCCATGACTTTGAAGTCGCTGAGACGGAAGAAATCTTCACTCGCCTCTTCATTCGGCCCAACAGTAGCCTTTACTACGGTGCGAGCTACTTCGAAACGAACCGCACTAGCGCGGATGCGGCCTTGGGCTCCCTATTTGGCGGCTTGCGTTTCACCGAACAATGGGCGATTGGCTTTCAGCAATCCGTCAATTTTGACGGCAATGCCGGTCTTCGCTCTGGATTCGCGACCCAATATTACGGCCATGATTTCCTGTTTGAAATGGGCTATACCAAAATCCAATTCACTGGCGAATCTGGTTTCTACTTCAACTTAAGCCCGCGCTTCTTTATGGACTCCTATGGAAGCCGGGATTTAACTAGACTAAGGTTCAACTGAGCCATGATTGCCTTCATCGGACCGTCGGAGTTAACCATCGCTGCCGTGATTGGCCTGCTGCTATTCGGCGGTCAGCTGCCGGAGGTTATGCGCCAAGTTGGCCGCGTTTGGTTTGGCTTTCGCCGTTCCCTAAATGACCTGAAGCGCGAGACCGGGCTGGAAGATGCGCTGCGCGATATCCGCCGCGAAACGGGTGGCATGCGCGATATCGCTAGAGACTTCCAAAGTGACCTGAATCCTTTCGCGGGATCGCAGCCCAAGTGGCCGCAAGCCGCTGGCGAGGAAGCAGAGGAAATCGAAGTAGAAACGACACGTAAAAGTTGGAGCTCCCCCACCGATACGGTTGCCAGTGGGGAAAATCTCGACCCTGCCGACGACAACGCGAGCGATGTCGCGGACGGGCACGATGAATCGAGCAAGCAAGTCGCTGACGATCTCACCAACAACGACAGCAAAGACTAACCGCTCAGCAAACCCGCGAAAGAGCAAGGCTTGGTACGCGCATCGAGTTGAGGAAGGATGATGCGTTCCATGGCAAGGCGGCATGCACCGCTTGAGCCAGGAATTACAAATACCAAACAATCGCCAATCAAACCAGCGGTGGCGCGCGATTGGATACACGCTGCGCCAATGTCCGCATAAGACAACATGCGGAAGAGCTCGCCGAACCCCGCAAGCGTTTTGTGGAAGAGCGGTTCAAGCGCTTCTGGTGTGACATCGCGTTGGGTGACGCCAGTACCTCCAGTAACGATTACAACTTTGACTTCCGCTGTGGCGCTCCACTCTTGCACCTTCGCAGAAATCTGTTGAGCTTCGTCGGCAACCACCAGCCGCTCCAGGAAATTGTGCCCGGCTTGGCAACAGCATTGTTCGATGTACTGCCCCGACAAATCGGTTTCCAGCGTGCGCGAATCCGAAACCACCAACACCTTTATGCCAAGAGCCACGAAGTTGTGGGGTGCTCCATCGTGTGCCATTCGAGAGTTAGAATCCATTTCAGTTTCTCGCTAAAAAAAGTTGAACATTCTTAAAATGAACTTTCGCGACTTGCGCCATTTGTGCCGGCGAATGTAATTCAACAAAACGTCGCATGGCGGGCGAAACCGGAGAACCGCTACCGAGTGGAAAATCCAGCGCCCACTGCGCGGAGAGTTCTTCCATATTCGTTAAGAAAGCATCGCGCGCAATCACCGAAGCGGCAGCCACTGCCACGTGGCGTTCGGCGCGTGGTACTTCCACGACCTTCAAACCAGGTAATGCTGTGCCCAAGCGCGCAGTAACGGGCGACGAAGATGAAAAACGATCGACCACGGCTATGTGAAATCCACACTCGTTGTACAGTTCATGAAGGCACTCAAAATGAAGTTCGGTCAATAGTTTGTTGACGTTACACCCAGCGGCAGTCCAGCGCTGATTGTATTCGGGAGGCGGCAAAACGCGCAGTGTAAAGGGAAAGTTCTCTTTCAACCAAGGCGCCAGAGTGCGAATTAAATCATCGCTTAAGCTTTTGGAATCCGCCACGCGACTAGCAAGAAGTTTTCCCTCGAGTGCCGCAGGAACGGCAACCGCACCTACCACGAGGGCGCCAAAGGTATCGCCCTTGCCCGCTTCATCCGAGCCAAAACTATCCGCAACGGCCGGCAAATCGTGCGCTGAAGCTGTACTTGAGGTGCGCTTCTGCAGCGTTTCTTGGGCGCCAAGGTAGCGGGTGTGCCAAGCGTCGGCGCCTTGCCCCTGTACAACCAACTTGCCACTTCGATACATGCTTGCAACGACACCTTCGCCGCGCGCTTGAAACAAAGCATGTTGTAGGGTGCGAAATTCGAAACCTGCCTGGTTGAGTGCCGCGCGTAAATCGGTGGCCGCGGCTGCAGTTAATTGAAAGACTTGGGTAGAGCTACTCATTTTGCCATCCACCGTTTGAGTTCTTCTTGTGCCTGTTGCTCACACTGGTCCATGCCAACGCGAACGGTTTCTCTAAATCGCTCTTGCGCCTCCCCTTCTTCCCCTGCGGCTTCATCTGGCACGCCAAGGTGATCACTATAAGTGATTACGATGCGCGCGAAGGGTTTCGGAATGACCATTCTATCCCAGGATTTCGCCTGCCAAAATTTGGAAGCAGCAAATCCTGTTAGCACCACTGGTCGGTGACTTTTCGCCGCAATAAAAACCATGCCCGGTGCCACCGAAAAGCACGGGCCACGCGGGCCGTCGGGCGTAAAGCAAAGCGCGTCCTCGCCGAAGTTACCCTCCAACATTTCCCGAACGACTTGCGCGCCACCCTGCGAAGAAGAGCCTCGCATAGTGTGAAAACCCAGACGCTTAGAAATGTGCGCAATCATTTCGCCATCCCGATGCTGACTAATCAGCACACATGCGGGGTAACCAAAGTGTGAACCAATCGCTGCGGGGATTTGTTGATGCCAAAATGCAACCACTGGGCCGCTGCCGCCGCCGTGATGCGATTCGATTTGATCACGGTTCACAAAGCGTGTTTTCCAACTCCAAGCCAGCACACGAACCAGGCTCGGGCCGATGGCCCGCAGCAAGGAACTAGACACACGTTTCGTCCAACGGCGGCGGAGAGATTGTTTGGCTTTCACGAGAAGGGATTCAAAAAGATGACCGAGGCCTATCGTCTGGTTGCTGGCCGTCTACGTCGAGTGCTTCCTCGTTTTCTAAATCTTCGGCTGCCCAACGCGCTTGAACGCGCTCCCACTTCTGCCGACGTCGACGCATCGCGAAAGGAAAGCCCAATAATAGTAGCAAGGTCATGAACAGGAAAAATTGCGGGTATAAGTCTGACAACAATCGGTTCAACGAGCCCAATTCGCGGCGCATTTCTTGCTCATGGTCAATAAGACCAAGACCTGTAACCTCAATTAACGCTGCGTCCACCGAGCGACCTTGCTGTAACTGCGCCATGATTTGTTGGATCACATCTTCGCCGAACATCCGGGTAAGCCGCTCAACAAATTCGTACGCCAATGCGTACCCCTCGGAGGCGTGCAGTGGCTCTTTCCCAAAACCACCGTTGTACTGATAAAGCAATGGCAGTTCATTTCGAAATGCCTGCCAGCCAAGTGGTGCGCTGACCGCGCCGAGCAGATGTTGATCTACCCAGGCCTCCGCTACGCCCTCGTGAAACCAGGCGGGCAAGCGGGCAAAGGCTTCCCCGCCGACGCCCTGCATCGCCCAGTGCACTAATTCGTGCCGCAAAGTAGCGTGAAGCTGCTCCTGACTTTGCGCCTGGCCAACGACCATGATGATGCGGCCTTGCCCAGCTTGAGTCACGGCCGCAAACCAATCCGGGGATTGGAAGCCGAGCAGTGCATCCAATTGGGCACGATCCTCTACCCACAACAATTGGCCGCGCGGCGCATTCGGCAAGCCCAACCATGCGCTAATCTCTTTTAGATCCTGCTCCACAAGATTGCTTAATGGTCGCGTGCGGGCAACCAAATTTGCAGGGGTGCTCCAATCAAAATGCTCGGTACGTCCACGAATTGCGGCTCCCCCATCCTGTGCAGAAGCCGAAGAAATAAAGAGTGGCGCTCCCAGCAAAAATGCTGAGAGCGCCACGTGAAAAATTCGTTTCAACAAATGGAGCCCTAGAACTCTTCGTCGTACTCAGCTTCTGGTGGTGCTGAGTCCGCCGGCACAAATTGTGGTTGCGGCCCACCGCTCATTTGGCTCAACATGAAATACTGCGCAATCGCCGCCGAGCTGCCTAATACCGTAAAGATATCGGCAAACCCAAAACTACCCACGCTTGTGCAAGTGCGCAGGTTGCCGGATGCGCGTGAAACAGTTTCACTGGTACGCAAGTAACGCGTGAACAAATCCGCCGAAGGGATGTTCTCCGCATCAATTGGAAGATCCATATCTTCAGGCACCATGTTGAATGCCATCGGCGCAAAACCAACCGCTAAGCCAGCGATGGCGCTCACCGTGGGGCGCGGATCAGACCAGCCAACGGCTAAGACAGAAGAATCCAAGCTCTTCACGAAAGCATTGGCTTCTGGATTTGTCTTTATGCTAGCTTCGGGCTTTTCAAGCCCCTTCAACAACAGAGTGCGCACGCGCTGCTTCGACATCGAAAAGACCAACCACCCATCTTCCGTCACGCCCATGGTGGGCTGCAAACTTCCAAGGATCACCGCGGCTTGCGGAGGAATCTGTGCAAGACCATCGAGATTGAGCGTGTAATACGCTGGGCCCGGTACATTCGTCATGGTGCCATCCTCTTGTTGCACCCGACGACGCACGTATTTCATATCCAGCCCCAGAGGCGCACCTAGCTCCTCGAGGGTTTCGCGCAAGCGCGGCATGAGCTGCTCGAGCATTGCAGAGAAAGCTGGGCCATCGCTCAACTGCAAAAGGTTGACGGACTCGCTCGCCATTCCTTGTGAGACCGAGTAGCCGAAAGATTGAGAGCCGATTGCAGCCAACGCCCCTTCGAGCTCCGCGCGTTTTTCGCCGAACAACCAGCCGAACATTTCTGCATTTTGACCTTGCAGAATATCCATGCCTTTCACACCTTCCGAGATTTCTAAGGAGCCGGCAGCATCAATACATTCCAAAAGGAAACCGCCCCAAGCTTTAGCAGACACTCCCTTCACATAAAAAGCAGAGGAGTCCGCTGGTACAAAATCAAGCAACGCGAGATCTGCTTTGCCTGCGGTCCACAACTCCCCTGGGTTTTCACTTAACTCCACGCGAGCCTGGGTAAAAGATCCCTCATCCGTCCAACCGGAAGAAAAGGATACGTTTTGCAGTGGCTTGAACAAGCGATCATAAATCATCGCAGCGAGGCCATGGATTTCAGGTTGCTCCGTGGCAAGTCCCTTTAACATAGTTTGCATCAAATCTTGCATTTGCAAGTAACCAAAAACGACAGCGCCCTCGGTGAACATGGACCGATGTGCGTTAGCAAATCCGGTGGTAGCAGAAAGGCTGCCGGCTGGCTTCACCCCCATCGTGAACTCAAAAACAATGTCATCCTTTTCTTGTGAAATTTCCACCGAAAACCATTCTTCCTCCGGATTAAATATTCCACCTTGAGTCAGCACTAAAGCTTGGCCAGACTCGGTTCCAACAACCTCGAAACCTTCGCTTTCCAAAACCTTGGTCAGCATCGTGAAAATGGGCATGCCAAGGCCTTCGGATAAACCAACGCGGGCACCAAAGTAAATATTGGGCTCTTCAGAAAATGGGTTCTCTAAGCCTGGTTGTGCCTCAAGGGCAAATCCAAACTCCAAAGAGCGCAGGGCCTCCCAGTAAGTAAGTTCTTCGGGGACGCCAAGACCTGCAGCCATGCCACGCACTTCTACCCAACTTTGATCCAGGATGGAAAGGCCTTCCCCAATAAAGGTTTGCATTTCCGGATCGTTGTAGATTTTGCCTAGGCTGGATTTCTGAATCCCTGCGCGCAGATTGGCGATATCAGGAATCTCGAAATAGACTATGGACGAAGCAGGAAGGCGGTCCGCAAAAGAGGCGCGTTGAACTTCGTGAGCTTGAGGGGCGAACTGGGCATTGGCGGAGACGCTAAAGCCACCAATTAAAGAAAGGCCTAGTAGTAAGGAGGAGAGTGTTTTCATGGGCTGTTGTTTCAGCGAGGTGCACAGTTTACGAGCCAAAACGAATTGTGCAGGCGACTTTCTTCCCCTGGAATGCACAAATATTCATGTCGCAACTAGCGGATTCCGATAGGATTCTGAACCACTTGCGGTGGGCCTCCCTGTTGGCGCGCCGCCCTTGCAGGCAATCACTCGCATCCGCCTGTAAACACAAGCTTTAGAGCAGCACATGGAATTCGAAGACACTCCCCTGTTCGATTGGTTAAAGAAGAATCGCCTCTTCTTGCTAGTCTTATTGCTCGGCATTCTTGCCATGGCAGCCAACGAACGGTTCGGCCCGAGTCTGCGTAATGGCAAACTCACCGAATCTTGGTCCCTTTTTCAGACGGTGACAAATGGTTTGATTCTCGACGAAAACCTAGCCTCCACCCTGCAATTGGCCCGCGAAGACGATCGCATTTTTCCGTGGGTAGTTTTTGGCGCAACCAAAGCGGCCTTGCTACAAAACAGCACCATGGCTCTAGCAACCTTAAAGCCCGAGCTGGAAGCTTTGAGCACTGGCGACGCGGCCAACTGGAAGATTGCCTCGCCAGAGGGCCCTGTACCCTTAGCCAGTTTCCTGCTCCAGCGTGTCGCAGAAAGGGAGGCAGGCGGTTCCAAAGTCTTCCACAATCCGGAACCCCAAGGCAGCCACGTTAAATTCGTTGTAAGTGATTCTCTGGAAACTTCTTACGAATTTACGGTCGGCCTGTTCGAAGATTCGGCGCCGGGCTCGTCCGCCGTATTCCTGGCCGCCGTGGAAGCCGGCAGTTTCAACGGCATGGCCTTGGAATCCTTTGCTGGTCGAACCCTTAAGCTGAAAGGACTTGGGGCAGAAACGTCGCCACCACTCGAGAGGGACTTTGGCTATTTTCACCTGGCCGGGGCTGTTTCTATGATTCCCAAGCCCAGTGTCCCTGGCGAACAAGAGGTTGACGCAATCCAGATTCTGCTCGAAGACAACTCTTTTGCCGACGGCCAGGCAACCGTCTTTGGAGTCATCACGGAGGGTTTCGCGGAACTAAAGACAGCCATCACGGGAGCGGATCCAGAGATTACTTTCTCTGTAACTTCTGCGGCCATCCTTTAGAAATTTCTCCGGCTTAACCGCTGGCCGACTCAGCTCGGTCAGCGATTCTTTTTATCCAGCCGTCAAATCTTCCATTTCGGAAGGAAGGTTGATTCCCTGAACCAAACGATCAAGGTCGTCCAGTTCGGCGAAATGCAGAACGAGCTTGCCACCTCCCCGCCCGTGGAGCTTGATCTCGGCGCGGAGGCCTAGGCTTCTTGTTAACCGATCTTGAAGCTCCGCCGCCCAGGCTGGCTTTGCGGTTCGCGGTAAATGTTTGGGAGAACGCTCCCCTTTTGCCAGGGTGGAACAGAGCTTCTCCGCCCCCCGTACCGAAACATCGTTGGCCTTAATCTCTTGCCAAGCCTGGGCTTGCAGCGGCGAATCGCGTAATTGCAGGAGCGCGCGCGCATGCCCTGCGCTAATTGTTTCACGTGAAACATCGTGCTGGATTTCGATTGGCAAATCAAGAAGTCGCACGAGGTTCGCCACGGTGGAGCGCTGGTAGCCCAACTTCAGGGCGACCTCTTCTTGGGTGAGTTGATACTCCGTCATAAGGCGAGAGCAGCCCCTGGCCTTTTCGATGGAATCGAGGTCTTCACGCTGAACGTTTTCGATTAGCGCCAGTTCCAGCCGCTCGTCACCAGAAAGGGTGCCTTCCCGCAGGATCACGGGCACACTTTTCATGCCAGCAAGCTCGGCGGCCCGCCAACGGCGCTCACCAGCAAGGATTTCGTAGCCGCCTTCAGGCCGGTGGGTCACCAGAATAGGCTGCATCATCCCATGACGCCGTAAAGACTCGGCCAGCCTTTCAACCCCCTTGTCGAGGGCTATCCGCGGCTGTTCGCGGTTCGGCCTAATTTCATCGCGTGAAACCCAAAGTTTTCCGTCCCCGCCGAGGGAGTCGGTAGCGTGTTTATTGGAAAGCAAGGAGCCAATGCCCTTGCCGAGGCGTTTAGAAGGTGCGTTTGCCATGCTTAGGTGCTGAGACTAACGCAAAAATGCCGGAAAATCCATTCTACTACCGAATCAAATACTTCAGGCGGGGGGGGAAAGCTTCCAGGCCATCCTCACCCAGCCTTGCTTCAAACAAATCCTCTAAATCGGTGAGCACTGCTGCGTCACCGTGGAAGCGAACGGATTTGGCATCTAGGTGGCTTCCACAAAGAATCAGCATCGACATCATGCTTGCGGCGCTGGCGCGTTTTCCGTGAATTTCGATCTCTACCGGCAAGCCAAAGTGGTGCACAATGCCGACAATTAAAGATAGGGGACGAGCGTGTAAAGAAACTCCATCTGGTATTTCAAAATCCCTAAATGATTGTACCGTAAGTATCTTCAGCAGGCCTGCCACCACGTCCTCGGCGTGAGAAAGGCTGAAAAACGCAGGCAAAATACAACACTCAATCGTGATGCGAAGATATTCCTCCCAGTCCACAATGCGCGCAAGAACCCGGCGAGTGGCCGGGTGGCGCTGGTGAACCTGGTGGCGCTCATAAAGGTGGGTCAAGGCGGTCACCGCCTCCAATAAATGTAGGCATTGGCTGATTCCACCGCGCAACCGCAGCAGGTCGGCATGCTCCTTCTCCTCTGCAGAGCCTCGAATATTGGAGTCGTACTCGCTTTGCAGGTTGTGTACCCGCGACTCAAAATCCCGCGCCGTGGCCTCACTACAGAAATTCTCCATAAAGCTTTGGCGCTCCTCGTGCGTGCCAGTGCCCACGCCTCGTAAGGGAGCCCAGATATTCAAGAGACGTAAAACTCTACCAACCAAGCGGGCCGCAGGAAGGGAGGCCTGTTGGCCCGCTTCTGCGCGTTCATCAGCTTCTGGCAATCTATTCGCCGGCAGGATCAGTTTCGGGGCAGCATGACTTGCGACCGAACTTTGGGCGTTTTCTGGCCACGGGAGGCCCAATCTAACCCATTCTTCAGAAATACCTTCGGCGCATTTCACAAGGTAGCTGCCAAAGCAATCAATGGCTACTTGCAGGTGATCCGGTAACCGCGCCTGGGCCCATTCTAGGTTGGCCTGGGGATAGGCCTTCAAGCGGCTGCGCAAATGGACCAAGCAGGAGCAGGCAAGGGAAAGCCAGCGGGCTCCGGCTATCAGCTCCCGAGTCATAAAAAAAGTTTGGTTCGCCGGGGCGCCATGATCATCCAGAAAAGTTTCGATATCGGTGCTTTTCCGGTAAAGGGCATAAAGGCGACGCTCCATCCAGCCGTCGGTGCCGATAGAACGCAAAAATTGTAGTTCTTGAACGAACTCAAACCCTTCTTTATAAAGGGCTTGAGCGAATCTAGCCTCGGTTAAGAGGCTACGTCTAGGGCCTTCTTCGGGCCATGAGGGTAAGGAAGCCATGGTAGGGGGGGCGTCTTGCAATGTGGATTCTCTCATTTCGGCCCAAATGAGCCATCCCTTTTGTTATTTGCAAAATCTAAAGGGGAACACGCGCCTTGCCGAAAAGGTCATAGAGGTGCGGATGATATCTGCGCCTCATTCATGTTTAACCACCAGGAGCTTACCCATCGCCTCTGATCGCTGCCTAGAAACCTACCTTCGTGAAATCGACGAAGTTCCGCTGCTGAACGCGGAGCGTGAAGTCTTATTGGGCCGTTTGGTTCAGCAGGGCGACGAGGTGGCCCGCGAAGAAATGATCCGGGCGAACTTGCGCCTCGTCGTTTCCATTGCCAAGCGTTTCCGCAATCGCGGCCTTACCCTTCCCGATTTGATTGCCGAAGGCAACATCGGCTTGTTGAAGGGAATTGCCAAGTTTAATCCAGAGGCGGGCTTTCGGTTCTCCACCTACGCAACTTGGTGGATTCAGCAAACCATTCGGCGCGCTCTCATCAACTCGGTAAAGAATGTCCGCGTGCCTTCTTACATGGTGGAGATTCTCACCAAGTGGAATCGCGTTTCTCACGAGATTGAAAACGACAACGGCCACCGCCCTTCGCCGTTAGAAATTGCTGAGCAAATCGGTATTTCCCACAAAAACACCACGGTTGTGCAGCAAACCTTGCGTAGTCAAGAAGCTGATTCCTCTCTCGGCGACGAGAGCATGTGCGCCGTTCCTGGACAACACCGCGACCACAATCGCGATTGCAAGCCACCTGATGAAATCGTAATGCACGAAGATTCGCTGGCTACTTTACGCGATATTCTAGAGATTATCGATCCGCTCGAGGCAGCCGTGCTCCGTATGCGTTATGGTCTCGACGACCAGGAACCAGCAACCCTGGAAACGGTTTCGAATGCGCTGGGCGTTTCCCGCGAGCGTGTTCGTCAAATCGAAAGTCACACATTGCGCAAACTACATGCCTACGTCGTCCAAGGAACCTCGCCGAGACAAATTATGCCCTTCGCCGGGCGTCGCGCAGGAAGCATTGAAAAAACCGATCCGCGGCGCACCGCACAATAAAGCAATCCGTAACGGGTTGCCCTCAGAAAATGGCGTGTCACTTTATGTGCACATGCCATTTTGCGTTTCAAAATGTCGCTACTGTGATTTCAATAGCTACGCATTCACGAACCAAAATCTTGAACAACACGTCGATGCTGTGTTACAAGAAGCCCGCATGCGCATTGCTGGCTTGAAGCCGCAAACCGTTTTTTTGGGTGGGGGAACGCCAAGCTTATTGCCCGCCCACACTCTGGCGCGCTTGCTATGCGAGCTCAACACCATATGCGGGTTTCGTTCCAGTTCTCTTGAAACCACCATGGAGGCCAATCCCGAATCCTTTGATAAAGCCACTGCGCAAGCTGCAATGGATAACGGGGTGACACGCATGTCCATTGGGGTGCAATCACTGCGCACCGATGTGTTGCAAGCTTACGACCGCGTGCACTCTCCCGAAGATGCTTTGCGTGCTTATGACAATGCGCGCGAGGCTGGTTTTCAACGCATTAACCTAGACTTGATTTATGCCTTTCCTGGGCAGACGCTACTCGAATGGAAAAATGATCTGGCCACCATCCAGGCGCTCGGCGCTGAACATTTGTCCTGCTATGAGCTGAGCTATGAACCTGGCACAGCGCTTACGCGCTTACGTGATGCCGGCCGTTGGCAACCCGCAAAGGAAGACACTTGCGCGGAAATGTTTTCCCTCACGCGTGAGATCAATGCGGCGGCAGGTTATGAAGCCTATGAAGTGAGCGCTTTTGCGCAACCTGGAGAAGCTTCTTTGCACAACCTTAGCTACTGGCGCTCCCTGAACTATGTTGGCATTGGGGCAGGTGCGGCCGGTTGGCGCGATGGCGTTCGGCGACGCAACATCGAAAAACCGCATGAGTATGAGGCGGCGGTTTTCGCGGGTAAGGATCCGGTGGCCGAATCAGAATCCCTGGCGAAACCAATCGTACTGTTCGATCATTTGATGATGGGCTTGCGCTTGCCCGGCGAAGGTGTGTTGTTGGAGCGCGTGCACCGCGCAACCGGGCTAGACCCACTGCAGGAATATCAGGCAGAAATTGCCGCGTTGTGCGCTCAACATTTACTGGAGCTTGTGGACTCGCAACAGGGGCAACGTTTGCGCACGACTGCGCAAGGCTTGCTGTTGCTCGACAACATCCTTGTGCGTTTCCTTCCTGATGAGCCAAGCTTGTCGGTATAGTTTTGGCGCATCATGATGTTGTTCCCTGACCGCCTGAACGCCGCTATCGACGCCAAAGGTTCGCCTGCTATGGTCGGACTCGATCCGCGTCTTGATTCCTTGCCAGAACCTTTTGCCTCGCAGGTGTTGGCCGGCCCCACTCAAGCAGCCGCCGCCCTGATGCAATATCACCGCGCGTTGATTGATGTGCTTGCGCCTCATATTGCCATCATCAAACCGCAAAGCGCGTTTTTTGAAGTTTTGGGCGCCGCAGGCTTCGCCGCCCTGGCGGATGCTTGCGCCTATGCCAAAGACCAGGGCCTGCTGGTATTGATGGATGCCAAGCGGGGCGATATTGGCTCCACATCAGAAGCCTATGCATCAGCGTTCCTGGGTGGCGGCTTTCAAAATGCTTTCCCCAAATGCGACGCCCTCACGATTAACCCATACTTGGGTAGCGATGCGTGTGACCCTTTCCTAACAGCGGCGAAAAACAATAGCTCTGGGTTGTTTTTCCTGGTAAAGACCTCTAATCCAGGAGCTGGGCTGTTTCAAAATCACGGCACACCACCGTTGGCCGACGTCGTTGCCCGGCAAGTCGAGACCTGGGGGAAAGCGGCCCTCGGGGCGGGCGGGTGGTCTGCGGTGGGGGCAGTGGTGGGGGCAACGCGCCCACAAGAGCTGGCACATTTCCGCGCCTTGATGCCCAACGCCATTTTGTTGCTCCCAGGTTTCGGCTTTCAGGGGGGCACCGCCAACGGCTTAAGTGCTGCTTTCGATAAACATGGGCATGGTGCCGTCGTCAATGCAAGCCGCTCGATCCTCTATGCATACAAGCGCGAGGATTTGTTGCATCTCCCTGATTGGCAAACTCGAACCGAAGCCGCTGTAGTCGAAATGAAACAGCAACTTGCTGCGGTTTCAGTCCAGTCGTAGTCATGGCCACGGAATATCTGGAAAACGCGGATCCATTCACCGTTGTGTATGCACCGAGCTTCGCGGGTGGTCGCCTAAGCTTATTCAACTGCCTGCTGCGGTGCTCTGCCGCAGCAATAAGTGCATCTGAAGTGACTCCTGGAGCCCGTCCTCAAGTCTGTTTAATCCTTGATGACAACTTGACTGCGGCGCGTGATTTAAAGCTGCCCGTGCAAAATGCTCATGGCGACGTGGTGCACATGGAGATACCGGATCACGGCAAGCTTAGCGTTGGCTCGCGCCTTGCTTTCCGCCACGCTTTACTGGACACCTTGCCAGAAACGGCGCAAGTGCAAGCTGCGGTGGATTTTGTGCTGCCTCAGGCGCTGCAAACTCCGCTTGAAGCGGCATCGGCCTTATGGTCAACCTTATTCCCAAGTTTGCAAATCGAAACCATTGTTCGCGGTGCGCCGTCCCGACTTGAGGGGCCGCAAAAGCACCGGCCAGCAAGTGGCATCACTTGGTTTACTGCGCGTCACTTACTTGCCATGCAGGAACTTGGTTTGTCCACCGAAATGATTCTGCAGGGCGAAAGTGCCTGCAAAAACAGTTTACCGCCGATTCCCGCCGGGCGACTGGGCAAGCAAATCAAACATTTCCTGGCTGAAAATGAACAGCACCTAGCTCTATTGAAGCCACTCGCTGCGGAAGTAGATCCCAAGCTTATTGGATCCTGGGCCCGCCTGCGGCGCGATTGGCGCGCTTCGATTCTGGAATTTTCAGAGCGCGCCGATCGCGCGGGTGACAATCGCGTCGGCATCCGCAACGCCAGGCTGCATACGCTCGCTCAGGGGATTCGCCCGCACGACGCCAGCCAAGAGCGGGGCCTGTCTTTCCTGACAGCAATTGCCTCTTTCCAGTTGGGGTATCCAGACTTTTCTCCCCACATCACAACCCTTATGGGCTGTATGCATCAGGAAAGCGTGCAACTATACACCTGATTTCGCTATTCTGATAGCGTGCAAGTCATTTCGATCATCAATCAAAAGGGTGGAGTGGGCAAAACTACGTCCTGCGCAAATCTCGGCGCCGCCTTGGCCTTACAGGGCCTGCGCGTGCTGTTGGTCGATCTCGACCCACAAGCACATCTTTCCATCAGTTTCGATCGGATGCCAGAACCCGGCGACCCTTCGGTCTATACCTTGCTCACCCAGGGCCATTCTTTTGCCGACGTCACTCAGCCCACTCAAATTGATGGGCTTTCCATCGCGCCAACGAATCTTGATCTCACCGGTGCAGAGAGTGAACTATCTAGCGAGATTGGCCGCGAAGGGATTTTGCGCCTAGCCTTGAACGATTTGGCGCGCTCCAAAAATGCTCCCGATCTGGTGCTGTTAGATTGCCCACCCTCCTTGGGAACTTTATCGCTCAATGCTTTGGTGGCTTCGGACTCTGTCATTGTGCCGCTACAGGCCGAGTTTTTTGCGCTACAAGGAATGGCGCAGCTGTTGGATGTGCTCGAGCGCGTCAAACGGCGGCTAAATCCAAGTATTGAATTGGCGGGTATTTTGGTCGGCCTCTATAGCAAACAACGTAATTTATCGCGCGAAGTCGTACAGGAATTAAATGATCATTTCGGTGACCTCGTTTTCCCTACGCACGTGAACGTGAATGTGCGCCTTGCCGAAGCGCCAAGCCACGGCCAAACTATTTTCGAGTACGCTCCGGATTGTGGCGCGGCCATTCAGTTCCGCGAAATCGCACGCGAGTTGTCCGATCGACTCGGAATGCTGAAAGACGAGCCTCCCGCTTGCCAACCCCAGGCCGCTAAGAAAATCGTGCCCGCCGAAGTTTCCGCGCGAGTCAGTGAGCCGCTATTGGAACAAGAAGCTGAATAGGTTCCATCTCGATGCTAACGCTGGCCTCAGCGTTCACCCGGAGGTTCTGGAAACCTTCGTGTCGGTGGAGCGTGATACTCGCGGCAACCCCGCAGCAATTCACCGCAGTGGCCGCCATGCTCAAGCTGTTCTTGAAAACGCGCGCGGTGAAGTTGCCGCACTCCTTGGCTGTGCGGCGCGCGAGATTGTTTTCACTAGCGGAGCAACAGAATCCAACAATCTGGCCATCCTTGGCCTCGCTCGCGCAATGGCTCAATTCCATGGAGAAAAGCCTATTTTGGTGGCCTCGCGTGCCGAACACCCAGCTGCACTAGCACCTTTAAAACTGTTGCAACAAGAGGGCTATGTTTTAGAACTTTTTGCAATCGATCGCCATGCCGCAGTCAACGCCGACGCCATGGCGACATTCCTCTTGCAGCACCCGCATACCGTTTGCGTTTTGCAATGGGCCAACAATGAAACCGGCGTGATCCAAACTCTCGCGCCCATTGCACGGGCAACAAGTTTCGAGCACGCCTGGCATGTCGACGCCGCCCAAGGATTTGGAAAACTGGTTCCTGATCCTTCTATTATGAACGCGTCGACGATGGCGCTTTCGGGACATAAATTTGGCGCCCCTAAAGGGGTGGGCGTATTGCGCATCGCGGAGGGGGCCATGGTTTCCCCTCTGCAAGTCGGTGGGGGCCAGCAATACAATCATCGTTCCGGCACCGAATCTCCCGCGCTAGCTGCCAGTTTTGCGCATGCGTTGCGTCTCTCTCTGGCTGCCCAAGCAGCCTTCGCCGAACGAAGCCGAGAATGCTGCCAGCGTTTGATGAAGCATTTGGTTGAAGCAAATATTCCTCACTATTCTAATCACCCCGGTGAAGCTTCTAAGTCTTTGCCCAACACCCTCAACATCTCCTTTCCCAATCTTGACGGCCGATTTCTCATTCCTGCCTTGGACGCCGAAGGAATCGAAGCTTCTGCCGGATCCGCCTGTTCGTCAGGCGCCGCCCAAGCATCTCCCGTCTTGCTGGCGGCGGGCTTAAATGAAAACACAGCCATGGCAACCTGTAGGTTCAGTTTTGGGCCCGACTTTGACCACAATCAGCTCGATTCCCTAGGCCAACGACTTTCCAAGCTGCTTCTCCGCCTATACGAAGTTGCAGTTCTTTAGACCCTTTGAGTAAGGGGCTTAGGAGATTTGTTGAAAACTTTTGCGAGTTATCCACAGCGCCCCCTTAAATTGCCCTCCTTCCCGCCGCAATCCTAAGTGCCTTCCCCTGAGGAGTTTAGGGCGTCGAACCGTAAAATTACTCGTGCAAACCCCTGCAAACCCCAATTTGTCTCATGTATGGAATGCTGCGCTCTGCGCCCTCGAAGAATCTTTGGGCTCTGCAGAGGTGGACGGCTGGCTGCGCAACGCAGAACTCCTTGCTTTAGAAAAGGGAGTGGCCAAGCTCTCTGTCCCAACTTCGCTTCACCAAGAGCGAATCCAGGAACGGCACTTGCACCTTCTTTGTCGTGCTCTGTCTGTCAATCGTTGCGATTTGGAAATCAACGAGCTCGATATCGAGCAGATGATTTCTTCCGACGAGCGGAACGTCTCCTTTGCAGCACTTCCCCTTGTCACGAACAAAACAGAGGCCGCGGCGCAATGGGAGCCTGAGTCTCAAGCCCCAGAGTGCCCCACCGCAGAACCTTTGCTGCTCAACCACGAGTATCAATTTGATAACTTCGTGGTTGGGCCATGCAACCGCTTCGCCCACGCTGCGGCTCATGGCGTCGCAGACCGCCCCGCGAACGCTTTCAACCCCCTGTTCCTTCACGGATCCGTCGGCCTTGGCAAGACCCACCTCATGCAGTCCATTGCGCATCGGCTGCGCCTCAACAACCCTGCCATTCGCATTGCTTTCCTTTCTTGCGAAGAATTCATCAACCACTTTGTAAGCTCTATCCAGCAAGGCAGCGTCACCCATTTCCGCGAGCGTTACCGCAAGGTGGATGTTTTGGTAGTGGATGACATCCAAATGCTCGCCAACAAAGAGCGCACGCAAGAAGAGTTTTTCCACACCTTCAACGCCCTGCACAACGCGAACAAGCAAATAGTCTTGTCTTCTGATGCGCCTCCCGGGGAAATCCCTGCTCTTCAAGAGCGGCTGGTGAGTCGCTTTAAATGGGGTTTGGTGGCGGAAATCGAAACACCATGCTTTGAAACACGCACTGCAATTCTTCATAAGAAAGCTGAGCGCATCGGCATCGAGCTGCCAAATGAGATTGCCCGCTTCCTCGCCGAACACGTAGATTCCAACGTGCGTGAGTTAGAGGGCACCCTCACGCACTTGCATGCGCTCGCCATGCTCAACGGCCTGCCGCTGAGCTTACCCCTAGCCCGCCAAGCTTTAGGGTCCGAGCGCACCGCGCGCTTGAACAGAATTGTACGCATGGATGACATCATCGCGGTCGTCATCACCCACTTCAGTGTGCGCTTGGTTGATTTACAATCGAAAAGCCGCAGCAAGTCTATTGTTTATCCGCGACAAGTTGCCATGTTTCTCGCGCGCGCTCTGACAGATCTATCTCTTGAAGAAATCGGTGGGTATTTTGGCGGACGCGATCACAGCACCGCGGTTTATTCCATCGAGAAAATGGAGAGTCGGCGGCGCGTGGATGGCGATTTCTCATCACTGTTAGCCGACTTAGAGCGACGCATACGGAACAGTTAATTGAATTTTTTTCACCAACCTCGTGCGCTTCATCAGCGTGCGGGGTTTGTTTTTGTCCGCCAAAACCTGTTCATAACCGGGGAAATCTCGGGCACAACCGCCGCACTTTTCCACACCTCCCAACACTTCTCGACTAGGGCTTGGAGCCTTGTTGGAAAGTCCCTTGCCTTTCCACAACCACCCCCAACGATTGCACATTTGCTAGGCCTTAACAAAATCCAAACAGGCCTCTGTAACCTACATCCTGCAAGTAGGTTACGAACTCACATATGTCTTTCTCCACAAACAGCCGTCGTCTATACTACTACGACTAATTCTTACTTCGTTAACTTAGAGAAGAAGGCCCACCCAGCATGAAAATCCTCATTGACCGTCTTGCCTTCCGCAACGCTTTGCAGCGCGTGGAAATGGGTATTGACCGTAAACCAACTAATCCCGTCTACGGGGGCATCCTTATCGAAGCCTCAAATGACTGTGTCGTCCTGATGACCAATGACCTTGATATGGCGGTGCGTTACCGCATTGATTTTGTGCAGGTCGATCAACCTGGCTGGGCAGTCATCCCTGGCCGCGAGCTTGTGGAAATCATCAAGGATCTTGAATCCGATACCGTTACTCTGACTTTGCTTGACAAAGGCCAGGTCAAGGTGGAGTCTGGTGAAGATGTTTGCACCCTGGTAACTTTTGAGTCCAGCGCTGGCAGCAATGCCTCGGCGCACTCGGAAAGTTTCCCACTCGTGCCAACATTATCGGGCGACGCCAATATCGTTATGGATAAAGGTGATTTTTTGGTCATGGTGAACTCCACCCGCTTTGCAACTTCACGCGTGCAGGACACACGTTTTGCTACGGAAGGAATTCTTCTCGAAATTGCAGATGGACAAGCAACGATGGTGGGCACAGATGGGCGACGCTTAGCTTGTATCAAACGGTCAACTTCTCAAGGCAGTGGCGGCAAGTCACGTTCGGTTTTGTTGCCCAAAGTGCTTGATCAAATTTATCGTTTTGGTCAAGATGAAGAAGGGCAAGAGATTCAAATTTGGTTTCTTGGCAACTTGGTTGGTTTTAAGCTTGGCAATCTTGAATCCTTTGGCCGAGTCCTTACAGGAGAATATCCCAATTACGCCAACGTGATTCCTCAGGGTGGTAAGCATGTACTTCAAGCCCATCGAGAATCCTTCACTAAAAAATTGCGCTTAGCCAGTCACTTAACTTTGGACTCCGCTGCGGTGGTTCGTTTGGAAATGACGGCGAATAATCTTGAGATTGCTTCGGAACACGAAGGGCGCGGGCGGGCGTCAGCAAATTTTGAAGTGGCTTACAGTGGTGAAGGTTTAAAGACGGCTTTCAATCCAACGTTTCTTTTAGAGGGTCTAAAGGCAGCGCACTCGGAACAAATCGAGCTGCAAATCGATGACCCATCGCGGCCAGCAAAATTTTTGCTGGGTGACGATTACACCTACGTGGTCATGCCGCTGAGCGCACTCGTTTGAATCAACCCAAACGCTACAACCCGGAAGCCGTTCCGATTATTGACTTGGTCAACCAAGTCTTTCAAAAGCACGGTCTTTCGCGCGGAACCGAACATCGTTTGGTGTTCGAGTCATGGCAGCGTATCGCGCCGCCGATCTACCACGAAAGATGTAAGGCTCTTTCGTTTCGTAGTGGCAGGTTGATTGTGGCGGTGCAATCCGCCCCGCTGTTAGAAGAGTTGTGTGGGTTCCGATCTTCTGAATTTGTTTCGCTGTTGAATCAAGATTTAAGCGTGCGCGGCGAGGCTGCGCATGTTGTTGTGCGCAGCATTGAGTTTCGCCGCAGCTAAAAAGTTGAATAAAAAGATGAGTAAAGTCGAAAATACCAATTACGATTCCGGGTCGATTCAGTTTCTGAAAGACTTGGAAGGGGTTCGTAAACGTCCGGCAATGTACATTGGCGATACCGCATTCGCGGGCTATCACCACCTTCTATGGGAAATCGTTGACAACTCAGTCGATGAAGCGCTTGCCGGCTACTGTACTCATGTCGGCGTGATTTTAAATGCTAACGGCTCGGTAACCGTGACCGATGACGGGCGCGGCATTCCCGTTGATATTCATCCGGAGGAAGGCATACCTGCGGTGGAGTTGGTAATGACCAAGCTGCATGCTGGCGGCAAATTTGACGGCAAAGCCTATGCTGTTTCGGGTGGTTTGCACGGTGTTGGTATTTCGGTGGTGAATGCACTCTCGGTGCTTACTGAAGTGGAAATCTGTAAAGATGGCAAACGTCATCAGATTTCATTTTCTCGCGGGTTAACCTCTAAGCCTTTGGAAACGCTTGGTGCTACTGAAAAACGCGGAACGAAAGTTACGTTTCTGCCAGACCAAGAAATCTTTCAGCACGAGGGATATGACTGGGATACGGTGCGCAATCGGTTGCGTGAGATGGCATATTTGATGGGGACTTCTGGTTTGCGCATCACCCTGGAAGAAGTTTCTAGTGCGCGCAAAGAAGAGTTTTCGTTTCCTGAGGGCCTTGTTTCCTACATCAAAGATCTTACCGATGGCCGCGAGAGCATCACTGATGTGGTGCACTTTAATAAGGAAGTTGAGCACAACGGCAAGCCCTTTGGGGTGGAGGTAGCGCTGCGCTACACCAACGACTGGCACGAAGGAGTCTATTCGTTTGCCAACAACATTCGGACAGCTGATGGCGGCACTCACTTATCGGGTTTCCGCTCAGCGCTCACGCGCACACTCAACAGCTTTTTGAAGCAGAGCGATTTGTTGAAAAAAGGTGAGATGCCGTCGGGCGAAGATTACAAGGCGGGGCTGTATGCCGTCATCTCGATAAAAATTCCCGACCCACAATTTGAGGGCCAGACGAAGGGGAAACTGGGCTCCCGTGAAGCCGCGCCCATTGTCGAAACGGTGGTTAATGATTGCCTTGGAACTTATTTGGAAGAAAATCCAGAGGCCGGCCGCCAGGTAGTGCGCAAAGCCTTGCTCGCTCGTGATGCACGCGACGCAGCGCGTAAACAACGTGATTTGGTGCGCCGTAAGGGAGCGTTGAATTCAGGTTCTTTGCCAGGCAAACTTGCGGATTGTCAATCGCGGGATAAAGAACTCACCGAACTTTATATCGTCGAAGGTGATTCTGCAGGTGGTTCCGCGAAAACGGGGCGCGACCGAAAATTTCAAGCAATCTTACCCCTGAAGGGCAAGATATTGAATGTTGAAAAAAACACGGCGAACCGCGTTCTCGCAAATCAGGAACTGCAAACGATGATCCAGGCGATTGGCGCTGGTGTCGGCGAAGACTTTGATGCGGAGAAGTGCCGTTACGGAAAGATCATTATCATGACCGACGCGGATGTAGACGGTTCGCACATTCGAACGTTGATTTTGACATTCTTTTTCCGTCAAATGAAACCTCTCATCGAAGCGGGCAAAGTTTTCGTTGCTTGTCCACCGCTCTTTCGTTTGCAAAAGAAAGGCTCCAAGTCGTTTCGTTACATTCATGATGAGGAAGACCTGCGCGAAAGCTTGATGCAACACAGCACCCTGAACATCTCGCTAAGCTTGCCCGGCGGCGTAAGGGTGGAAGGTGAGGCCATCGAGCCTTTGTTGCGCGACTTACAAAAATTGGATCGCGCGCTTAGTTCTATGAAGGGCGCGCGGCGCGGCGTAGATGCTCTGCACTACTTGGCCGCCGCCGATGCCGACGGCGATTTGCCGGCCTCGATGGTGTTGGAAGTAAGTACCAACATTTGCAACTACTTTTGGAACACGGCGGATTTAGAAATGTTCCTTAGCGGAGTCGGCAAGCGCCGCTACTGGGACGGAACCGATACGCAGGTGCCGCGCGATGAAGCTGAATTGTTGGTTTTTCACTATACCGAGAAGGCCTCGGCACAACGGGCGTTTGTGCACATGCGGGAGCTGGGTGTGAGTTTCAGCGACGTCGTGGGCAAGGGCGACCGAGATGCGCCGCTCTTCCAATTGGATGATGGCAAAGAAGTGCGAGTGGCCCACAGCCTGGATGAAATTGTCAACTTGTTTCGCGACCACGGCATGAGGGGCATCGAAGTACAACGCTACAAAGGCTTGGGTGAAATGAATCCAGATCAACTGTGGGAGTCGACGATGGATCCAACGACACGCTTTATGAAGCGCATCGTCTTAGACGATGCCTTTGAGGCCGATCGCACCTTCTCTATGTTGATGGGGGATGAAACCGCACCGCGACGTGAATACATCGCCGATCACGCTCACGAAATCGAGAATTTGGACATTTAGTCGCAACGCTTGATTGCGGAAGACCTTGCTTCACTTGGCTAAATTGTAGCCAATGAAGCCGGCGACCCACGCCATGGCGCCCATGTAGGTCAACATGAAGATTGGCCATTTCCAACTGTTGGTTTCGCGGCGGACGACCGCCACAGTAGAAAGACAAAGTAGCGCGTAAACAAAAAACAGCAAGAGGGCAACAGCGCTTGCAAAGGTCATCGGTGGCTCACCGGTTTGTGGATCCGGCTTGGTAAGAAGATTGCTGAAGCCAGCGAAATCACCGTCGGTATCTTCATAGGCATAAACCTGCGCAAGGGTGGTAATCATTAATTCGCGCGCAGCAAAGGAGCCAACTAGGCCAACGTTAATTCGCCAATCAAAACCCAATGGTTTGAAAACGGGCTCCATGGCATGCCCGATACTGGCAGCATAACTTTGTTCAATTTGCGCCCTATGGGCAATCGCTGGGGCAACATCTGCAGGCGATTGATGGCGAGGAAAATTCAGCAGAAACCACAGAATGATGGAGCCAATGAGAATGACCGAGCCCGCGTCTTTCAGAAACACACGCACGCGGCGGAAGACTTGCAGGCCAATCGAGCGCAAGGAAGGAAAACGGTAAGGAGGCAGCTCGAGATAGAAGGGCAAGCTGGCGCCACGCAGCATGCCGCGCTTAAACAGGGCGGCGAAAATCACAGCACTCACACCACCAAGTACATAAAGGCCCATCAAAGTAAGGCCCTGGAATGTAAAGGGCCCCCAAACAGTTGTGTTCGGGATAAATGCCGAAATAAGTATCGCATAGACAGGTAAGCGCGCGGAGCAAGTGGCAAAAGGCGCGACCAAAATGGTGGCCAAGCGGTCACGCGGCGACGGAATGGTGCGCGTGGCCATAATCCCGGGTACGGCGCAGGCATAAGAGGAAAGCAATGAAATAAAACAGCGCCCCTCGAGGCCGGCCCAACCCATTACGCGGTCAACCACAAATGCGGCGCGTGACATATAGCCGGAGGCCTCGAAAAAAAAGATCATTGCAAAAAGCAGGGCGATTTGCGGTACAAAAACAATCACTGCTCCGACACCACGGATGATGCCGTCGGCAAGTAAGTCGGTTGCCAAGCTTGCAGGTAGGTTGGCCAAAACCCAATCAGCGGCGTGATCCATCCATCCGGAAAAGAGGTTCATCGCGGGGGCCGCCCAACTGAAAATAGCCTGGAAAAAGAGCGCCAGAAAGGCCAGAAAGACCACAATCCCAACTACCGGATGAAGCAGAATTCTATCAATGCGGCGCGTCATCTGGCTTTCCGAGAGTGGGTGCCGCGTGACGTCTGCCAAGACCAAATCCGCCCACTGAAAGCGGGCTTCTGTTTCGCGCGCGGGAAGGTTGCTGGCGCGTGCCCAGGAGGCAAATTGCGGAAGGCGTGAGCGCAAATCGGCGATACCTAAGCCCTTGTTGCCAACCACCCCCACAATGGGAATGCCAAGCTTTGCCTGGAGCTTAAATAGATCCAAATCACCGCCGCGCGCGTTTAGTTCGTCCACCATCGTGAGCACCAGCAACGTGGGGCGGCCAATATGAAGCACGTCCGCAAGCATCGGCAAGGATCGCTCTAAAGTGGTGGCGTCCGCGACAAAAACGATTCCATCCGGGACAATGCCGCCGTCCATGTCGCCACGTAGCACTTTGGCGGTGACGGCCTCGTCTTCTGAAATTGCATGCAGAGAATAGCTGCCGGGCAAATCAGACAAGTGCACTTCCTTGTTTTCGATGTGGAAGTGGCCTAAACGTCGGTCGACGGTGACCCCAGGGTAGTTGCCAGTTTTCCCGGAAAGGCCGGTCAGGGCATTAAACAGGGTGGTTTTCCCAGAGTTTGGGCTGCCCACTAACGCTAGATGAATCTTTTGGCTCATGGTTTAGCCATTCCCGCCAGAATCGGCCATGCCTTCAATGCGAATGCATTTGGCTTCGGATCGGCGCAGGCATAAGCGATAGCCGCGCAGGCTAACAATGATTGGCCCGCCGAAAGGCGCTTGACGCTCAAAACGAACTTCCGTGCCACAACAAAACCCAAGCTCACGCAACCGCTCGCTGAATTTGCTCGTTCCATCCACACCTAGAACCCGGCCTACTAATATGCGAGGTAGATCGGCTAGGGTGAGGTGAGGAGGTGGAGGAATCATGGAAGGGGCGCGGGGGCCTTATTGAGAACGAATGTCATTTAGCCTCCACCAGAGTATACCCACCGCAAGGTCTTTAATGGCATCAAAATTGGGAGGAATGGCTGCGGTATCATAAGCCGCGAAAATGGTTGAAGCTACCTCGCCAAAACAGGCCGCTGGTTACGCTGCCGCAAAGCTGGTGAAAACCGGGATGAAACTCGGACTCGGTACCGGCACAACCGTAGCGTTTTTCTTGCAAGCGCTCGCGGAGCGCATCAAGCAAGAGGGCCTAGAAGTTGTTGGCGTGGCCACTTCTGTACAGACCGCAGAGCTCGCTCGAACCTTGGGGATTCCGATTTCGGATCTCGATCATTACCCGGCCCTTGATTTGGTAATTGATGGCGCCGATGAAGTCGATTCCAAGTTCCGGCTCATCAAAGGCGGCGGCGGCGCACTTTTGCGGGAAAAAATTGTTGCTGCCGCGAGCGCCCAAGTGGCCATTATTATTGGCAGCGGCAAGCGTGTTGCGCGCCTTGGCACGACCTTCCTCTTGCCTGTAGAGGTGATTCCTTTCGGACACGTGACCACCCGCGAGAGCGTTGCCAAAATTGGCAACTGCACTCCCTACATCCGTACCACCGAAGAAGGCGAACCATTTGTGACAGACAACGGCAATTACATTTTTGATTGTCGTTTTGCGGATGGAATTGCCAACCCAGAGCAGCTCCACGCGGATTTATCACAGATTCCTGGCGTTGCAGAAGTTGGGCTGTTTCTAAATCTCTGCGATATGGTTATCGAAGGCCAAGATGACGGCCAGGCTGTCACACTCATACGCTGAAGATGCTCGAAGAACTTTACACTCTGTCCGCTGATCAGCTCGAACAGCGCTTGCTAAATCAAGTTGGAAATTCCACTTGGCCATCCATTCCCGATGCCCTGGAAGTTGCCAAGCAAGCGCACTTGGGTCAAACGCGTAAAGGCTCACACGAGCCCTACTTGAATCACCTATTGCGCACAGCACTCATTTTGTTGGAGTTAGCGCAACAGCAGAATCATGCCGCCGTGATTTGCGCAGGTCTTTTGCACGATGTTGCGGAAGACACCAAAGTAACAGTCAATGATGTGGAAGATGATTTTGGCCATCAGGTAGGTGATATGGTGCGTGCCTTAACGCACCCGCAATTGAAAGAGGGCGAAACCAAGTTCGTTCGTAACATGCGTTACCTGGAACACCTGCGCTGGGCTGGCCGCGACAGCCATATTGTGAAAGCGGCGGATCGCCTTGATAATTTGCTTTCCATGCAGGGCGTCTTCACTCCCGAGCGTCGCGCCGAATATTTATTGGAATCAGAACAGGCGGTCTTGCCATTGGCCTTAGCCGCCAACACCGCGCTTTACCACGCTCTTCATGATGCGATTGTTGCGGCGAAGGCCGCCTCCTAACACTAGTCTCCCTAGAACCCAAGTTTCCCCCGAGCGCAAAGATGAAAGAAACCCTTAACCAAGCTGCCGAGATGGAGCGTCGCCTCGAACAGATTAGGAGGCGTCTTTGACTACGCCAAGCATTTAGAGCGTCGCGCAGAACTGAATAGCAGCATGCTCGTGCCGGGCTTTTGGGATGACCAAGAGCGCGCGCAACAAATCATTGGGGAATTAAAAATCACCAATGCGGTGCTCAATCCAATTGATGCCGCCGCGGAATCTCTCGAAGAGATTGCGATGTTGGCTGAGTTGGGGGAAGAGGCCGGCGCTAAAGCTGTGGAAGAGGATCTTGAAGTTGCGCTACAAAACGCGATTGCGAAATTGGAGGCGCTGGAGTTTCAGGTGATGCTCGGCGGCGAGAACGATAATCGCAATGCCTTCCTTTCGATTCAGGCGGGGGCGGGCGGCGTCGATGCAACCGATTTCGCCGAGATGCTCATGCGCATGTATTTGCGTTGGGGGGAACGTCAAGAAATCGAACTCCTTGAAATCGAGTTGTTGCCCAGCGATGAAGGCGGCATTCGTCATTGCACCTTGTTGTTCCGTGGGCCATACGCCTACGGCAAGTTAAAGGCGGAGCGTGGCGTGCACCGACTCGTGCGCATTTCACCATTCGATGCACAAGGACGTCGCCACACATCGTTTGCCGCGGTGGAAGTGATGCCGGAATTTGAAGAAGAAGGCGCCATCCAAATCGATATGGAGGAAGTGCGTGTGGATACCTATCGGGCTAGTGGTGCGGGTGGCCAGCACGTCAACAAAACTGATTCGGCGGTGCGTATGACCCACCTGCCGACTGGAATTGTGGTGCAGTGCCAGAACGAACGCAGCCAGCTCAAGAACCGCCAAATTGCATTGCGGATGTTGACTGCAAAATTATTCGAGTTGCGCGAACGTGAGCGTGATGAAGAATTGAAGTCCATGTATGGCAACAAGGGTGAGATCGCTTGGGGTTCCCAAATTCGCTCCTACGTTCTGCATCCCTACCAGATGGTCAAAGACCATCGAACCAAACATGAAGTCGGTAACGCGCAGTCTGTACTCGACGGAAACATAGATTCTTTCATTGAAGAATATCTTCGCAACAAAGCAACTCGTTAAAATCATGACTACCGATCGATACCCCGTGCGCCGCGCCCTACTGAGTGTTTTTTACAAAGATGGCATTGTTGAGCTCGGCAAAGCCCTCGCCGCGCAGGGAGCAGAGCTGTTGTCGACGGGCGGCACCATGAAAGCGCTTGCCGCCGCAGGGCTTGAAGTTACCGAGGTCGCCGATTACACCGGCTTTCCAGAAATGATGGATGGTCGCGTGAAAACCTTGCATCCGAAAATTCACGGGGGCTTGTTGGCGCGGCGTGATGATGCAGGTCACTTGGCGTCGATGAAGGAATACGGAATCGGCCCAATTGATATGGTCGTGGTGAACCTATATCCCTTTGAAGAAACGGTTGCGGCGGGCGGAAGCCACGAAGAAATCATCGAGAAGATTGATATTGGTGGCCCCTCCATGTTGCGGTCGGCCGCGAAGAATCACCAGAGTGTTGCCGTTCTTTGTGACACCGCAGATTATGTGGCGGTTGCCGCTGAGCTAAAGGAAGGCGGCACCACTTTGGCAACCCGCAAACGTTTGGCGGCAAAAGTTTTCGCGCGCACCGGTGAATACGATACGGCAATTGGTCGGTGGTTTGCCGAACAAGAAGGCGCTGGATTGCGTTACGGCGAAAACCCACATCAAACAGCAGGCTTTTTCGCCGACGCCACTCGCTTTGGTTTAGGTGCAGCTGAAATTCTGCCGGGCGGCAAGGAGTTGTCGTACAACAATTGGCTCGATCTCGATGGTGCGGTTGCTGCAGTGAATGATTTACCTGTTCCCGCCGCCGTGGTGGTAAAGCACACGAATCCTTGTGGCGCAGCATTAGGTAGTAGCGCCGCGCAGAGTTTGGAGCGCGCATGGGAAGGCGATCCGCTTTCAGCCTTTGGCTCGGTGATTGCCCTGAACAGTAACTTCGATTTTGCATGCGCAGAGTTTCTCGCCGGCCCGGGTCATTTTGTTGAAGTTCTAGCAGCTCCCAGTTTCGACGAGGAGGCGGTTGCCCTATTGCGCAGCGGCCCGAAGTGGGGCAAGAATTTGCGCATTGTGAAGGTAGGCGATATCGGCATGCCGCGAATGCAAACCGAGGAGCGGCGAATTTGGGGCGGTACTTTGGCGCAAGGAACGGATACCAAGAGCGGCTTTGATGCCGTCTTAAATGTGGCAGGCAAGGTTGCGATGCCGGAAGGTTGCGAACAAGATTTACGTTTGGCGCAAACACTTGCAAAGCATCTTAAATCCAATTCGATTTGCCTAGTCAAAGGCGGCATGTTGGTGGGCGCAGGAGCGGGGCAGATGAGCCGGGTGGACAGCGCAGAAATCGCGGTGAAGAAAGCTGGCGCTTTGGCCAAGGGCGCAGTCGTCGGTAGCGACGCATTTTTCCCGTTTCCAGATGGCCCGGAAGCCCTTGCCGAAGCTGGCGTGGTGGCCATTGTGCAGCCTGGCGGCTCGATGCGTGACGCGGAAGTAACTGCCGCTTGTGACGCCCGCGGGGTTTGCATGGTGCACACCGGCACGCGGCATTTCCGCCACTAAAGCGTATTTTTGCGCGGACAATCTCCGCGGGGCCTGTGGCTTCCGGCGCAATTCGAGACCGCGCCAAGCTAAGATGGGGGCGTGGCGACGAAGCAATTTCAATGCGAGCTGTCTTGGTCCGCGAGTCGGGCGAAGGAATGGGAACGCTGCCAGCGCGAGTACTGGTATGGCCGCTATGCCTCTTGGGGCTGGTGGACGGAGCGCCCGCGCGGCCAGAAATATGAAATCATGGTGCACAAGTGCCTGACATCCTTGCCGGCTCATGCCGGCGATTGTGCGCATCGTGCTATCCAACGCTGGTTTGAGTTGAAGCGCGACGGCGCCACGATGACCACCAACGAATTGTTGGAGGAGTGCGTGGAGCTGTTTCGCGATGGTTGGCGCCAGTCGGCGGGAGGTGGCTGGCAAGATCAGCCGAATAAAAGTGTTCACTTAAATGAACATCATTACGGCCAGGAAATTTCGAAAGAGCGCACCGAGATGGCGCGGCAGTTGCTGGAGCGCAGCACGCAGTTTTTTTGCGAGTCAGCGGAACTTGCTGCGGCGCGCGACGCGCACCCCGATACGTGGCGTTCGTTAGAAACGATGGATACCTACCAGTTCCTTGGTACCAAAGTGTATGCGGTGCCGGATTTCGCGTATGCTGAAGGCGAGATGATTCATATTTACGATTGGAAAACTGGCCAGCCTCGCGAAGCGGATATCTTTCAATTGCATACTTACGCGCTGTATGCGTGCGAAAAGTGGTCCACCGATCCAGAAAACATTGTTCTTCACGCAGCTTATCTAGGCGCGGGCAAGGTGGAATCGATTCCAGTTGATCTCAATCGGCTTTCGGAAGCACAAGACCACATGTCGACTAGCATCCGCGAAATGATGGACGTGCACTATGATCCGGAGGTAGATGATTTGATGATGGGGAACTGGCCGGCGTCGCCAGAAGCGCGTAAATGTGGAGGATGCCGTTTTCGCGGCATCTGCACAGAAGCCACAAAATAAGCTTTGAAAGAACAAGGAAGAACCATGAAGTACATCGTAAAAACGGAGAAGAGCATCGATCAGGCCGCGGCCGATCTCGTAGAAGCAACAGTTGCCCATAAGTTTGGGGTGTTGCATGTGTACGATTTGCGCGCCACGATGGAATCGAAAGGGGTTGCTTTCGACCGCGAAGTGCGGGTCTTGGAGGTGTGCAATCCCCACCACGCGCACACGGCCTTGAGTGCGGACATCGAAGTGAACCTGGCGCTCCCGTGCCGTATTTCTGTTTGGGAAAACGGCGGGGTTCATTACATCGGCATGTTGAAGCCGAGCGTTTTGCTGCAAACGGTTTCCGACGCGCCGCTGGCAGATCTCGCTGCCGAGGTGGAAGAAACGATGGTGAAGATCATCGATGCGGCGCGCTGAGTTTTCCGAGAGGCGCAGAAGGCAATCATTACTCCTTTGGAAGGGAGCGAGATAAGAATTCCACAAATTTGTGACTTTACCGAAAGCGGAAGAAACGGTCGATTTCTCTACTCTTTGGCGTCAATTCTTGATAAAAAGAGGTATGAGGATTTGGAAATGCACGAAACTGGTATCGCCGTAGAAATTTTGCATGGCGCATTGCGAGCTATGCAGGAGAAGAATGGGGGAAGGGCCACCCAACTGCTGAGCGTGAAAGTGGCCATCGGCGAGCTTTCTTCTATTAATCCAGAGGCGCTGCGGCAGGCTTGGCGGGCGGTTGTGAGCGAGAGCCCTCATGAAAAGGCACAGCTTGAGGTGAAGTGGTGTCCCGTTTATCGGAAATGCCCTAGCTGCGATACCGTGCTCGCCAACGAATGTGGGCTACTGGATTGCCCCGATTGCCACGGGCCGCTTGCGGTGGAGGGAGGTAAGGAGCTCGAATTAGAATCCCTGGAGTTCGATCAGGTTAGGAACACTCAACCGCAATAAACCTATGTCAGAAATTATTGAGGTCCGCCGCCGCCTACACGAGACGAATGATCAGTGCGCAGCAGAGTTGCGCAAGATGTTTGCGGAAGCCGGCACTTTGGTTGTGGAGTTGGTTTCTTCTCCAGGCTCTGGGAAAACCACGTTGCTAGAAATGACGGTGGAGTATTTTAATGGCCAGTTGCGCATCGCAGCGCTTCTCGGTGATATTGCCACAGAAGAAGATGTGCTACGGCTTCAAGAAGTTGGCGCGTCAGCATTTCAAATAGTGACTGGCGGCGCCTGCCATTTTGATGCTCATTTAGTTGGCGCAGGCATTTCCTCACCAGGGTTTGAAATGCCGGATATTTTGTTTTTGGAAAATGTAAGCAATTTAGTTTGCCCGGCATCCTATGACTTGGGCGCCGATTTCAAAACCGTGCTACTTTCGGCTCCTGAGGGTGAAGACAAACCGCTGAAGTATCCAGCCATTTTTTCGCGCGCAGCGGTTTGCTTGCTGACCAAAATGGATTTGCTTTCCCACTTGCCGTTTTCGCCGGAAATGGCCATCGAACACATCGCGAGGCTGAATCCAGATGCTTTGATTCTTCCGATCTCGGCGATGGATGGCGACGGCTTCGAGGAATGGTGCAGTTTGTTGGAGCGCGAACTTGAATCCAAGCGATCCGAATCCAGTTAAAGAACGAGCAAACCGCCGCGCTGGTAAATTTGCATTTGAACGGCAGAGAACGGCTCGCCTTGCAGCTTACCGCCATCCCAAGTAATGAGCCCCGTTGCCAAATCTAACCGTACTAGATCGCCGTTTTTTAAGCCAACCTTTAGACCACTTGCAACCAGAATCGGCATGCCGCCGTTGATGGCATTGCGTTCGTAAATAGAGCCATAGCTTTCAGCAATAAGCGCTTGCACACCAAGCGACGTGAAGCAATCGACGGCCTGTTGGCGGGAAGACCCGCAACCGAAGTTTGAGCCTGTCATGACAATGTCGCCAGGCTTCACCTTGGTCGCAAAGTCTTCCCAGCCCTTGAGGTTGTCAAAAGTGTATTGCCCCATTTTGTCCATTTCGGTAATGGCCAAATAACGATTATGAAAAATCATGTCGGTGTCGATGTTATGTACATCCACCACCCAAACGCGGCCCTCTAGCTTGGTAGGTTTCGCACTTGTAGTTGTCGTGGTTACAGTCGTTGCAGCCTCTCCATTTACATCACGACGCCCGCCGATTTCGAACAACACCGGCTCTTCCGGGATGGCATCAATCGAAGTGATGACGCCGGCGATGGCCGTAGCCGCAGCCGTTTCGGGGCTCGCTAGATAGACTTCCCCTTTGCCCTGCTTGCCGGCGAAATTGCGGTTGCCCGTACTCACCGTGACTTCGCCCGGACCGTTTTGTCCGAGCTGGCCTGCGGCACAGCCGCCACAGCCAGCATTTCCGATAAGCGCGCCGGCATCCATGAAGACTTTTACAATCCCTTCTTCGAGCGCAGCTTCCCAAACGGCACGTGTAGTTGGAACAATTTTCAAAACGACCCCGGGAGCGACCTTGCGGCCCTTCAGCACATGTGCGGCGCGACGCAAATCGCTGAGACGACCATTGGTACAGGAGCCGATAAATACCGAATCAACTTTGCGGCCGGCAACATTGGCAAGATCCGTGGTGTCTTCCGGGTGGCCGGGGCGAGCAGCCATGGGCCCGAGGCCTTCAATATTTACCTCTACAATTTTGTCATAGTGGGCATCTGCATCTGCGGCGATTGGTTGAAAATCACGACCGCCAGCGTTGCGGCAGAAATCAAGGATTGCCGCGTTCGGCTCAAAGAGGGAAATGATGCCACCCATCTCAGTAGACATACTCGCAATCGTGACGCGATCTTCGAGGGTGAGGCTTTCTACAAGATCGCCAGTAATTTCCGCGGCGTAACCCAGCAACCCGCCGGCGCCTAACACCTGCAACATTTTCAGCACAATATCTTTGGCCGTGGCAAACGCCCCAGGCGTGCCAATCAAAATAACCTTTGCCGACTTTGGCACTTTAAACCAAACTTTGCCGGCACTCCACGCATAGGCAATATCTTGGTCACCCATGCCCTGACCAAAAGCGCCAACCGCACCCATGATGTTGGCGTGACTATCCGTACTGACAAAAGTCGAGCCCGGCCCCACTAGGCCGTCTTCAAAAGCGATGTGCGTACCGATGCCTTGCGTGACGTCGCGCAAGCCCACCCCGGTTTCGCGAGCAAATTCTCGGCACAGTTGTTGATTGGCAGCATAACCTTGATCACTGCCCCCAGGGTTGCAGTCGAAAGTGAAGAGAGTCTTGCTTGGATCTGCAATTTTGAGTCCTGCTGCGCGCAGATTTTTCACTACATTCGCGCCGCCGAAATCGCGCGCCGCGCGCACATCGACACGCATGTCGACTGTGGCACCTGGCGCAACTTTCTGATCACAGTGATTGGCGATGATCTTTTCAATGAGGGTCATTCCCATAATGAAATATTCTACCCGCCCGACCTTGCAGAGCTTCATCCAGATTTCGCTAAACTCTGCACATGGACCTCAGTGACCTACGCCGCGAATATTCTCGCACCGGCCTCAACCGCGAGGATCTGAACGCCGATCCATTCAAGCAGTTTGAGTTATGGTTCGAGCAGGCCAAAGCGGCGGGGCTCATTGATTACAGCGCACTCAGCCTTGCCACGGCCACCGTCGACGGCCTGCCCACCGTGCGCACAGTACTGTTGAAATTGTTTGATCGGGATGGCTTTGTTTTTTTCACGAATTACAAAAGCACAAAGGCCCTTCAAATTGAGGAAAACCCGCGCGTTTCCATGCTGTTTCATTGGTTGCCATTGGAGCGGCAGGTCATCATTCAGGGCACTGCTGTGCGCGTGACTGCGATGGAATCACTTAAGTATTTCGCATCCCGGCCAAGGGGTAGTCAACTTGGCGCTTGGGTTTCGCCACAAAGTTCGGTGGTCAGTTCGCGCCGCCTGCTCGAAGGCAAGTTACGCGAGGCGATAAAAAAACTCGCTGGCGGCGAAGTTCCCATGCCGGAGCACTGGGGTGGTTATCGCATTCAGCCGCAATCGATTGAGTTTTGGCAAGGGCGCGAAAATCGTCTGCACGATCGTTTTCGGTACATTCATCCCAGCAGTGATAACCGCTGGGAAGTGGAACGCCTTGCGCCTTGATGGAGCTTAAACCTTAAGCGAAGGCAGGCTTTGCGAAACTCGGGCGGCGCCCATCTAGGAGCGCGCTTAAACCTTCCAACGCATCGGGGTGGAGGAATGCGACCTCCAAATCGCGGCCCTCAAGTTCGAGCGCGCGCTCGAGCGCCTGGTGGGCACCTTCTACAAACAAGCCTTCGCATAGTTTCAAGGCGTGATAGGATTTTTGCCCCATACGCTTGCAAGCTTGCTCTAACATTGCGTCCCCCATGCAGTCGGCTTCGCCGGTGAGGATTTCATCCACCGTGTTGCTGTCGAAGAAATCCCAAACAGCTTGCCAGCGCCCGTCAGGGCATTCGGTAGGCGCCTCGCGCTCGGCCGCAGGATTTTTGGCGGCCCACTCAAGGCAAACCTCATCGATGTCACTAAATCCAGCAACGGCATCAATTAAGCCAATCGAAAGGGCGGACTTTGCATCAAGAATATGCCCGGTATAGAGCAAGTACTTCGCTAGGGGCATGCCAATTCGTCGCGGCAATCGTTGCGTGCCACCTAGGCCAGGGAAAATGCCAATTCCGGTTTCGGGGAAGCCCATTGCAGCCTTGGGTGAGGCCACAATCCAATCGCAGGCAAGTGCCAATTCTGCGCCTCCGCCTAAAGCTAAGCCGTGGGCGCGCGCTACTACGGCACGTTCGCCACCACTCAACATTTTAAAAATTTTCTGGCCGTGGCCAGCAAATTCCGCAATCGATGGGTAGTTATTGGCCTTGAGGGAATCCACGAAAAACTTGATATCCGCTCCGGCGACAAAAGCTTTGCCGGTGCTTCGCAGCACAATCGCTTTGCCGGTGGCGCGTGCCAACTGCAGCTTGGAATCAAACTGCAGGAACACATTTTTATCCAGGGCGTTCATCGTGGCAGGGCTATTGAAGCGCAAGTCTGTTGCAACGCCGGCATCACAGGAGGACACCAATTCAATGGGCAGGCCGTGAGCTGGCGCATCAATGAGTAACTTCGGCAGCGCTAAACCATATTGGGTGGCAACCGCTTCGGCCAGCCACCGCGCGCGCTCTACGCCAACGCGATTCAACATGTCGAAGGGGCCACGCGGCCAGCGCAAGCCAACGCGGGCGCCGATATCGGTATCTTCGATCGAAGAAACACCCTCATCCACTAATTGCGCAGCAACATAGAAAGTTACGCCTAGCAAACGATCGGCAATGGAGTCGTACTTGCTTTCGTCGATGGGGCCATCAAGGTTCCAGTTGCGCTCACTGCCAGCGCAGAAATCAACCAGCGCTTGGCTTGGCGCATAAAAAGAATGCAGTGCATCCGCCAGAGTGTTGGCCGCGTGCATGGTGATCGGCACTCCGGTGACGTTCATCAATTCGAACGGGCCCATGCCAACGCCAAATGCTTTTTTAGCCGCCCACTCAATCGTGGCAACATTTGCAACATTCTCTTCGAGTAGCCGCACGCCTTCATTGACCCATGGCACGAAGTAGCGGTTGACCACAAAACCCGGCGCATCGGAGGACCAAATCGGTGTTTTGCCAATCGCTTCCTGCGCCGCCCAGGCCGCCAAATAGGCCTCATCGGAAGTGCCCGCGTGGCCAATCACTTCTACCAAACGGTTTTTGGCTGGGTGGAAGAAGTAGTGCAAGCCCACCAAACGCTCCGGGTTTGTTACTGCGCTGGCAAGATCCTTCACATAAAACGAGGAAGTGTTGGTGCCTAGAATGGCGGTCTCTTTGCAGTTCTCAGACAGGCGTTTAAAAACAGAGCGCTTCACATCTAAGTTCTCAAAGACCGCCTCGACCACCAAATCTACATCAGCCAGCTCTGACCAATCACTGGTGCCGTGCAGGTTGGCAAGGATTTGCTCCACCTGCTTCGGGCTAAAAACTTTGCGCTCCACACCCTGCGCAAGCAAATCGCGAATGATATTCATGCCGCGCTCGACCTTTTCATCATCAAGGTCAACCAAGACGCAAGAGAAGCCTTCGGTGGCTATTTTTTGGGCGATTCCGGAACCCATGTTGCCGGCGCCAATCACGGCGAACTTTTGAATGTTGTACTTACTCATGACATTGGGGCCAGCGCAGGGCATGGCGGAGCGTATTCTAACCTTGCCGCCGATTCTCCCGACGCCATGATTCACCTCCAAAACATCCACAAAAGCTATCCCAGCGATGCCGATTCCGGCCTAGTGTTGGGCTTCGAGGATTGGCGGGTGGCGCGCGGGGGGCAGGTCGCGCTTATCGGCGAGAGTGGTTCGGGTAAAACCACCTTATTGAACCTGCTCAGCGGGCTAGTGCAACCAGATTCAGGGATCGTTTCTATAGACGGCACGGATTTAGCCCAACTTTCGGAAGCCCAGCGCGATCGTTTTCGCGCCGACCATATCGGCTATGTCTTTCAATCCTTCCACTTACTCGATGGGTACTCCGTGAAGGAAAACGTCGAATTGGGGGCTGTTTTCGCCAAGGGCCACCCTCAACCCGGTCGCGCGGTGGAACTGCTGGAGGCCGTCGGGCTAGGCCATCGTTTGCAGCACATGCCGCGGCAGTTGTCGGTTGGGCAGCAGGCTCGTGTAGCTTTCGCGCGAGCCTTGATGAATCGCCCCAAGTTGCTCTTGGCGGATGAGCCTACCGGCGCTCTTGATTATGAAAACGGCAAGCAGGTGCTCGCCATGTTGCTTCAAACCGCGCGCGAATCGAACATCACAGTGGTTTGCGCGACTCACGATATGGAAGTGGCGGCTGCATTTGAAAGTACGGTGCGCGTGGAGGATTTGCAATGAGACTGCACACGATGGTGTTGCGCAACTTAAAGCGTCGCCAGCTCGCCTCCATTTTGACTGGCTTATCGGTATCGCTTGGAGTAGGGCTCTTTGCAACCGTCGGAGCTCTGCGCGAAGCAAGCGAGCAAGGCTTCAATCGCTCGGCTTCGATCTGCGACATGCTGGTGGGCGCCAAAGGTTCAGGCCTGCAACTGACTTTGAACGCGCTGTACCACATGGGCCAAAGCCAGGGCAATGTGCCGTATGCGGTTTATGAAGAAATCGCCGCCACGCCGGGTGTGCTGTGGTCCGTGCCGCTAGCCGTTGGCGATAGTTTTCGTGGCCAGCGCATCGTGGGGGTCACCTCCAATCTGTTTTCCGACGTGCATCTTGGTGGGGCGAATCTCGCCGAGCCCCTCGCTTTTGCCGACGGCGGCCCGTTTGCCTACTCGCGCGCGGAGTTTGCAGAGTTGAAAAGCGAACTCGGGCAAGCCGCTGCGGAGCATTCTAGTGAGGCTGCTCACGTTGACCACGATCACAACGCCCACCTCAAGTCCATGTTTAAGGCTGTGGTTGGCGCAGACGTTGCACGCAATACGGGCTTGATGGTTGGTTCGAAGTTCACGCCAGCGCATGGGGTGGAAGGCGTCGGCGGCGGCGGCCATCAGGAGGCAGAGACCGAGGTGGTTGGTGTATTGGAGCCGACCGGCACGCCGCTCGACCGCGCCATTTTAATTCCGATTGGCGCTTATTATGTGATTGCCGGGCATGAGGCCACCGCAGATATGGTGGCTGGCGGCACACGCGATCCACGTGGTCTGAGTGCGGTGATGTTGAGCACCAAAGCCGGTTTTTATCGTACGCGCATTTTTCGCTCGTTGAACGACCGTCTTGATGCTCAAGCGGTTTATCCAAGCCAGGAAGTGCGCAAGTTATTTTCCATCATCGGCCAGGGCGATATGGTGTTGCGTTTGATTACCGCATTGATTGTGGTGGTGGCTTTGGTTGGCGTGATGGTGGCGATTTACAACACGATGGGCGCACGCCGACGTGAATTCGCGATTTTGCGCGCACTCGGCGCTCGACGCTCCACCATTCTTGGTTTGGTGACCGGTGAATCGGCGGTGATTGCGCTGCTGGGAGGCGTGGTTGGCCTAGGGTTGGCGGGGGTTTTAATCTATGCGGTAACGGATCAAGTGCATGCTGCTACCGGAGTGCGGGTTACCGTGGTTCCTGGCGCTGCCGAGCTGCAATTGCTGGCAGCGGTTACCCTAGCAGGTGCCGTGGCCGGACTCATCCCAGCCCTTTCCGCTTACCGTACGGAAGCGGCCTACTACTTGTCGTCTAACATTTAATCGCATGAGGAAGTTTTGGTTTTTTTCAGCTCTCGCGAGCGCACCGCTGCTCTGCTTTTCGTGTTCCAAGCAAGAAGCGGTTGTTCACGAACCTCCAGCCACTGCGGTAGCCGCCGCCGCGAGTGATGGCGCGGCAGCCGCAGTCACAATCGCTGCTCCGAAGGAAGTAGAGGTGGTCGCAGAACCTGCGGTCGAGGAGGAGTCAAGCGGTTCCTTGCGCGATCGGTTTGAAATTACGGAAGCACCACCGGTCGAGGATCGCCCTTGGTCTAACGCAGTTACTTTGGAAGAGCGTATGGCCAACTTGAAAAAATCGATGGCCAGCGGCACAGAACCTTTTGTGGTCGATATGCACGATTTCGGTGGCTGGGAGTTTGATGAAGGCAAGAAGCAGCCCTTCCCGGCGCATGTGTTGGCGCTCGAAGGCAAAAATTTTACCATTCGTGGCTTTATGATGCCCGATATTGATTTTGAACACATTCGTCAGTTCCACCTTGTGCGCAGCTTATTTAGCTGCTGTTTTGGCGCACCACCGCAGCTGAATGAGATTTTGCGCGTGAGCCTTCAAGACGAAAACGGCATGGAGTACACCTACAACACAGTGGAAGTTACCGGTACTTTACGCGTGGTCTTTGAAATGGAAGACGGCCTGGTGGAAGACTTGTTTCGCCTTGAGAATGCGACTTACCGCATCATAGATTTCGATGATCCAGTAGCCCCAACCAGTTTCGATGCAGCGACCGGCTTTGGCGATTTGCTGCCCACCAAGGATTCGGAATATTAGGCGTGTACAGTGCGCCCACCGTTTTTCACCATCTTGCGGAGCGCATTTTCAGCCGATACTAAGTTAGGAGCGGGATGGAATTTACTCAAAAAGCAGCCGTTGCGGAAACCGTGTCGACGCTGGAAGACTCAGGGTTGGCCGTTGCAGCTGCGGTGCGTGGTGTACTTCGGGCGATCGGGGAAGCTCCCGATTTAGTAACTCTCTTTTTCACTACCCACCATCGAGAAAACGCCCGGCTGATTCTTGATTATATTCATCGGGAACTAAAGCCGAAAAGCATCATCGGCAGTAGCATGTCTGGGGTAATTGGGAGTGGCCGCGAAATACAAGCTGGGCCAGGCCTTGCTTTATGGGCCGCGCGTTTACCGAGCACCCAAGTCTTTCCCTTCCACTTGGAGCTAGAGGCCGCGAAGAGCCGCGTCTTCGGTTGGCCAGACGCACCGCCGTCGGCCAGCGCGGTGATGATAGCCGAGCCTTTTAGTTTTCCGCTGGAACCATTTTTTTCATCCATACGCACACAAAAACAATTGCCGATTGTGATTGGCGGCATTGCGAGCGGCGCGGACCGCCGCGGCGAAAATGTGCTGGTCTTTGATCACGCCATCGCTTCGGAGGGCGCGGTTGGCTTTGTGCTCGATGGCGCATTTCGTATCGAGCCGGTGGTGGCGCAAGGTTGCAGCCCTGTCGGACCGCGCTTCACGGTGACGCGCTGCGAGGGGAATTTGATTTTGGAGTTGGGCGGTCGCCCCGCTTATGAGGAGTTGAGCGAAGTACTCATTGCGGTTGGCGAGGAAGAGCGGCAGAAATTTATGCGCGCCCCGCATGTGGGAATTCTTCCAATGGCGAATAACAGCGGCGAGCCGGGGCGCGACATGTTAGTGCGTGGCGTGGTCGGCGTAGATCCGGAAGCCGGTGCAATTGTGGTTCGGGACCATCTTGGCCTAGGCATGTCCGTGCAGTTTCAAGCGCGGGACCGCATTGCGGCACACGCCGAATTAGCCTCCTCATTGGAGTTAGCGGGCTCCTTTTGTCCGCGAGTGCTTGGCGCCCTGCAGTTTTCCTGTACTGGCCGAGGCCTGCAACTTTTTCAACGTGCCGATCACGACGTCGAAACGATTCACCAGTATTGGCCTGGACTTCCTGTAAGTGGTGGATTCGTGGCTGGCGAGATTGGCCCAGTCTGTGGCTTGCCCTATATTCACGGCTTGGCCGCATGCGTAGGGCTATTAGTAGAAAACGATCAGTGATTAGGAACCCAGCTCGGGCCTTAGGGTTATAGAGCTGTTCCCGAACCCCGGATTCCCAAGATGAAACACCTACTTACTTTGATTCCCCTGGTGCTTGCTTTGAGCGCAAGTACCGCTTCCGCCCAACAGGGCCCTCGTCGTGGCGACGGAGCGCAGCGAGGTCAAACGCAGCCTCAGCAATGTGATTGCGATTGTCACCTTCAGGGTCAGCAACAGGGCCAACGCCAAGCACAACGCGGCTCGCAGCAGGGCCAACGCGGCAAATCTCAAGGCGCGCAGCGCGGAGGGGATCAGCGTCCAAGCCGTGAACAAATGCTCAAGGATTTTGATATCGATGGCGATGGTCGGCTGAACGAAGAAGAGCGGAGTGCCGCACGCGCGGTGCGGATGTATCAAATGCGTACGCAGCAAATGGAAGAGGGTCGAGCTGGAGAACAGCAAGGCCAACACGAACAGCGGGGCCAACAAGGGCGGCGCGGTCAGCAGGGCGCCAAGGGTCAACAGCAAGGTCAACAGCAAGGTCAACAGCAAGGTCAACAGCAAGGTCAACGTAATCCCCAACAAGACCGAACGCAAGATGCCACGCGCGCCGAGCGTCATGCAGCCATTTTGAAGCGATTTGACACCGATGGCGACGGCGTGCTGAACGCTGCAGAGCGGACCAAGGCGCGTGCGGAGATGGGTGCTCGTCGTTCGCAGCCAAAGCGCAATGCGCAGGGCGGCGCCACGCAAGGTTCCGAAGAACTCTAAATAACCGCGGGTTAATCGTAGCGAATGGCGATTAACCCGGAGGCCAGGTCAGGCTGCGGCCGCCTAGTACATGAAAGTGCAGGTGCTCCACAGCTTGGCCGCCATCTTCGCCTATATTGGTAACGACTCGATATCCATCTTCAGCCAGCCCGGCAGCAGCCGCGACTTTGGAGCAAACGCGTAGCAGGTGGCCAAGCAAGGCGGCGTCTTCTTGCGTTGCAGCAGGCAAACTTTCGAGAGGCTTGCGCGGGATGACCAAAATATGCACGGGGGCTTGCGGTGCGATATCAGTAAACGCGACGCACAGTTCGTCTTGATGGACGAAGTCTGCCGGGATTTCACCCGCTAAAATCTTGGCAAAGATCGTGTCAGCCATTGGCCCGGGCGAGTAGAGCTTGCCAATCACTTTCGTTGAGCGCCGTGGCTTCTTCCTCCAGCAGCACTGGGATGCCATCTACGATGGGATAGCGTAGGCGAGTTTTCGCATCAGTGGAAACCAAGCATTCTTCGCCGACCAGCTTCAGTGGCTGATGGCTGACCGGGCAACGCAGTTTGGGGAGCAGAATCACGGGGTCGAAAGCGAGCATAACTACAAGATTAGCGCCGCAGAGCTCCCTGTGCCGCGCCGTCTTCACGTAAACTTCACAAGGTCTTGCTCGGGAATCCACTTCCCAGAAAGACTATGGAGGATGTGCTGAAGAAGACCCTACTACTTGTCGAAGATGATCCAGACCTCCTTGAGGTTTTGCGTCTTACTTTCGAAATGGATGGATTCAAACTGGTGCTTGCTACGGATGGCGAACAGGCGGTAGCGAAAGCGCGTCGACATGCCCCAGATCTCATCGTGCTGGATCTCATGTTGCCCAAGTTGGACGGACTGGAAGTGTGCCGTCAGCTTCGTGCTGACCCGGCCTTCGTTCAGGTGCCCATCCTCATGTTGACGGCCAAGTCGGACGAATCGGATATCATTCTCGGCTTAGGATTGGGCGCGGATGATTACGTTTGTAAGCCGGCCCGCCCGCGAGAGTTGGTGGCGCGCGTGCGCGGTTTGTTGCGGCGCCGTCAAAGCCAGAACCAGCTCTCCTCCGAACGCAAGGTTTCAGTTGGCGATTTAATCATCGATCCAGAGCGCTTCGAGGTGCGACTCGGTGAGGGCGAGGCGGTGCAGCTCACACCGATGGAGTTCAAGCTGCTGCAAACGCTTGCCTCTCGCCCGGGTCGCGTTTTTCGTCGCGGCGAGCTACTCGATTGCACGGTCGGCACGAGTGTGATTGTGACCGAGCGCAATATTGATACCCATATCAAGTCGGTGCGTCGCAAGCTCGGCGAACGCGGCGCGCAAATAGAAACCGTGCGCGGCATTGGTTATCGTTTCTCCGATCGCCTCCCTCAATAGTTTTTGCTCACTCACATTGCTTGAAGTTCCCTTCTTAGTTGCCGTCGTTTTTGCCATCGGCTTGGTCGCTTTGGCGCTGCGTCAGCGTTTCGAACTTCAACAAACTCGCCAACGGCTCCAGACGGAGCGCGGCATGAGCGCTGATTTACGGCGTTGTTTTGATCACTTAAGCGAAGGCATCGTGTTACTTGGCGTTCGCAAGACAGTGCTCTATGCAAATCCCGCTGCTGCAAGTTTATTAGATGCCCTGCCGGTTTCGGAACCAGCCGAAATTTCATTTGCGGCATACACAGAGCATCAAGTGTTGCTTGGCTTATTGCGCCGTACATCGGCGGAGGAAACCGTGCGTCAGTCGCTGGAATTTGGCATTGAGGAGGACCGCCTTCGTAGCGTGGAGGTCACCTTGGCGCCGCTTGAGCATGGCCGGCGTTTAGTGGTACTACAGGATCTGCGCGCCGGGGCGTTAGTGGATAAACGCCGCCGCGAGTTTGTGGCGAATGCGAGCCACGAACTTAAAACCCCGATTGCCGCCATCATTGGCTTGTTGTCTTTGTTAGATGTTGTCGACGAACCTAAGCGCGCGGAGTTGCTCGAGCGCGCGCGTAGCAACGCAGATAGCCTGGCTAATCTTACGAATGATTTACTGCGCCTTGCGCGCACCGATGACCCAAGCTGGAAACCCGTACCGAAATTAATAAAGGTGGATGAGTTGCTCGCCGAAATTGTGGAGAACCTTCGCGAGCGAGCCGAAAAAAAAGAATTGTTGCTGGAACTGAATACCAACCCGGCCTGCGCCGAGTTGATTGCGGACCAATTTTCTCTGCAGACGGTTGTACAGAATTTGGTGTTGAATGCAGTGGTCTACACTCGCGTTGGCACGATTAACGTGGAGACTTCCACACCCACGCCTGGGGTCATGTGTATTGCGGTGCGCGACACCGGCCCGGGCATTGATCCTGAAACCTTGCCACACATCTTTGAGCGCTTCTTCCGCGGTGATGTAGCGCACTCCAGGGCAAGTGGCGGCACTGGCCTTGGATTGGCGATTGTGCGCAATTTACTACGCCGTATGGGCGGCCGCATTAGTGTTCGTAGTGAGCCTGGAGTTGGCTCTGAGTTTCTCGTGGAGCTACCCATGAATCCAACCCGTCCGTTGCCCACCGCTTAAACTAGGTTTCGAGCGGGCATCCTGCTGAATGGAGCCTCTGAGTTTTCATGTCGAAGTTGTCGCTTTACTTTCATACCGTGCGCCATCTGCGCCTAGTGCAAATTGCGTATCAATTACGCAATCGGCTACCGCGTAAGGCGGTGCGCCCACCGACGCACGAGGGGCGCCGTAAAGTGCTCTCTGCATGGCATCCCGGCCCGCGTCGCGCGCAGTCGTTATTTGAGGATGGGCGTGCACGTTTTTTGCAAGTCGAGCGCCAGATGGATGGCCCGGAAGGCTGGAGCGATCAGACCTTCGGCATGTTGTGGCTTTACAACTTGCACTATTTCGACGACCTCATGTGTGCCAAAGGAAAATCTCCCGAGCGCCACAACCTTCAGGAGCAATGGATATTGCGCTGGGTTTTGCAGAACAAGCAAGGGTCCAAACCAGGCTGGGATGCGTATCCCACAGCCTTGCGGTTAGTGAATTGGGTGCGCGCATCATTAGAGGGCTTTCGTTTATCGACAGCCGCGCTTGATTCGATGGCATTGCAGGCAGAGCATTTGTCCAAGCGTTTGGAATATCATTTACTTGGGAATCATTTGTTAGCAAATGCCAAGGGTTTGATTTTTGCCGGCCTATTTTTGCAGGGGCCGGCCGCCGATCGATGGTTTAAGCGCGGCATGCGTTTAGCAAAAAAAGAATTGCGCGAGCAGATTTTGCAGGATGGTGGGCATTTTGAACTTAGCCCGATGTACAGCGCAATCATCCACGAGGATGTGCTTGATATCATTCAAATCTTGCGTGTGTATGGTCGCGCGGTTCCGAAGCGCTGGTTGAAAATGGCACAGGTTATGGGCAATTGGAGTCGCGTGATGTTGCATCCCGATATGCAGATTCCGTTTTTTAATGATGCCTCATTCGGAATCGCGCCATCTTTTGCCGACCGCATGGAGTACGCCAACGCGCTTGGCATTACTCCGCCGCAAGAGCCACAAGACGGCATTCAGTCGCTGGAGAATTCAGGCTATCATCGTATGCAGCAGGGGGAGTTTGTGGTGCTGGCGGACACCGCAGCGGTTGGCCCGGCTTATCAACCAGGGCACGCCCACGCGGATACGTTGAGTTTTGAAATGTCTTGGTGTGGCAAGCGCGTTTTTGTGAATACCGGCACATCCTGTTACGGCGATGAGCGGCAACGTAGTTATGAACGAAGCACCGCTGCCCACAATACCGTGTGTGTGAATGGCATGGATTCTTCTGAGGTGTGGGGCGGCTTCCGTGTAGCGCGGCGCGCCACAGTGAAAGATGTTCACGTGTCGCAAAGTGAGGTTGGAGATGTCATTCCGGCTTGGCGATTAAGCGCTTCTCATGATGGTTACTTCCGTTTGCCAGGTTTACCGGTTCACCAGCGCAGCTGGGCGCTCGGCAAGCAGCACCTTGTCGTGGATGACGTGATTCAGTCTACTGGCGCTTGGGGCACCGCAGTTGCGCGCTTGCAACTTGCTCCGCAAGTGCGGGCAGATGACCCCGGATGGAAGCCGTCGCCAAAACTTCTTCACCTAGGCGATTTGCTGACCGAAGTTGTAGACAGCTTGCGCGATCGTGCAGAGCAAAAACAATTGACATTAACACTCACTACCGACTCCGCTTGTCGAGAGTTGATTGCGGACCATTTTTCGTTGCACACAGTCGTGCAGAATTTGGTTCTCAATGCGGTGAACTACACACAGGAAGGCAGCATCCAAGTAGAGAGTTCTACTGGGGCGTCGGGCATTGTGTGTATTGCAGTCCGCGATACCGGGCCGGGCATTGACCCGGAAGCATTGCCACACATTTTCGAGCGGTTCTTCCGTGGAGATATTGCGCATTCACGCGCTAGTGGTGGTACCGGTCTCGGCCTTGCGATTGTGCGAAACCTGCTGCGCCGCATGGGCGGCCGCATCAGCGTGCGCAGTGAACCGGGCGTAGGCTCGGAGTTTCTCGTCGAGTTGCCGACGAATCCAACGCGTCGATTGCCGACGACTTGAGCCACGCACCAAAGAACTGATGTCAAAGCTATCGCTTTACTTTCACACGCTGCGTCACCTGCGGCCGGTTCAGTTCGTGTATCAAATACGCAATCGCTTGCCGCGCAAGGCTGTTGCTCTACCGGAACATGGTGGGCGTCGCAAAGCGCAAACACCGTGGCAACCAGGGCCGCGGCGCGAGCAATCGTTGTTTGAAGGCGGTCGTGCACGTTTCCTGCAGGTTGAGCGCAGCGTTCAGGACCCGGAAGATTGGTGCAATGAACGGCCCGGCATGCTGTGGCTCTACAACCTGCATTACTTTGATGACTTCATGGCTTCGACCGATGTAGAAGCGGAGCGCCGCAACTTGCAGGAGCAATGGATGCTGCGTTGGATTTTGCAAAACAGTCAAGGTTCTAAGCCAGGTTGGGATCCGTATCCCACAGCCTTGCGTTTGGTGAACTGGGTGCGCGCGGGCCTGGAAGGTTTTGATCTGTCGGCGGCCGCGCTGGATTCCATGGCGCTCCAAGCCGAGCACTTGTCGAAGCGCTTGGAATATCATTTGCTCGCCAATCATTTACTGGCCGACGCCAAAGGATTGGTTTTTGCAGGTCTATTCTTGCAAGGCCCCGCAGCGGATCGCTGGTTCAAAATAGGTATGCGTTTGGCGAAGAAAGAGATTCGCGAACAAATTCTTGCCGACGGCGGCCACTACGAACGCAGCCCGATGTACAACGGCGTGATTCATGAAGACCTTCTAGACTTGATTCAGATCCTACGGGTTTACGATCGCCGGGTTCCAAAGAAGTGGTTGAAGAAAGCTCAAGAAATGGGGGCGTGGAGTCGCACGATGCTTCACCCAGACATGGACATTCCGTTCTTCAATGATGCAGCATTTGGGGTTGCCGCGTCCTTCCAGGATCGTCTTGCTTACGCAAATGCTCTAGGGATTGAAGCTCCGGAGGAACCTCAAGATGGTATTCATGCATTGAAGGCTTCTGGCTATTATCGGCTGCAGCAGGGCGACTTTGTTGTCATTGCCAATGCCGCGGAAGTTGGACCAAAGTACCAACCGGGGCATGCACACGCAGACACCTTGAGCTTCGAAATGTCTTGGCGTGGTCAACGTGTTTTTGTCAACACAGGTACATCACGTTATGGCAAAGGCAAGCAGCGTGATTACGAACGGAGTACGGCGGCTCACAACACGGTATGCCTAAATGATTTGGACTCCTCGGAAGTATGGGGAGGATTTCGGGTTGCGCGCCGCGCAAAAATTTTGAACCTTCAAACAACAGAGCGAGAAAATACCGAAGTCATTCCCTCTATTCGATTAAGTGCCTCTCATGATGGCTATTCAAGATTGCCCGGTAAGCCTATTCACCAACGCAGTTGGGCGGTAGGCCCAGGGCACGTGGTGGTGGAAGACGTCATTGAGTCAGACGACACCTGGGATACCGCAGTCGCTAGTTTGCAGATTGCGCCAACGGTGCGCGCGAAACGCATTAGCCCTTCACAATATGAACTTGAAATTCCTGGTGTCGGGACTTTGGTTGTTGTTGCAGAGGGTGGCGTGATTACGATCGAAGACAGCAAATATTCGCATCACTTTGGAATGATGGAAGAGACCAAGACCTTGCGCATCAAGATGAAGGGTGAAAAATTCACCACGCGCATTACGCCGTTGGCTTAGTTGGCTGCCGTTTTGCCCGTACTTTCTAGGCTGCGCTCGCAGCCAATAACGGCCTCAACTACGCGATCACGGTCGGCCGCAGTAAGCGCCGAACCACTTGGCAGGCACAAACCTTGGCGGAACATTTCTTCGCACACCTTGCCACCAATCATGCGGCACTCAGAAAATACGGGCTGCATGTGCATCGGCTTCCACAGTGGTCGCGCTTCGATATCTAGAGTTTCCAGATGGAGGCGAATTTCATCGGGGCTGGCGCCGAAAACATCAGCATTCACTTCCATGACTGAGAGCCAACGCGTGGCACGGTCTTGCTCGGGCTCTGGCATCATGGTGATGCAGGGTAAGCTGTGCGCGACCAACGGCGGCCAGCAAATCCGACATGCGATAGTTGTAGCCGACGACTTCGTGCTCATAAAACGGCTACGGCTCGCAATCAGGTAACCATTGCGGATAGGCTCGAGTTGGATCCGCGCGAAGGCGCTGTTGCCCCCTGCCATCTCTCGCCAGAGGACCAAGTCGAAGCTGAAGGAAGAAGTCAGATTAGGTTGATTGGCGGATCCGGCCAACAACTTATTCCTTTCAAGGTCCTGCGAGTTCCGATTGTCGGCAAGGAATCCGTCATCAAGATAAAGGCTGCAGATCTTCCCTAAGCTGCGTGCCAATCCGCTCAGCGATTACTTCCATATTGTAGGTGGATTCAGCAAGACGGCGGGAACGCAACCCCATCTCGACACGCTCTTCGGCAGGCATCCTAGATAGCTTGAGGATTGCAGCGGCCAAGGCTTCGGGATTTTCAGGCGAAGCCGTTACGCCACAGCGTTGGGTTTCGACTTCCTCGCTGACGGCGCCCCCAATATTCACGACCACAGGCTTAGCTGCGGAATAATAGTCATAGAGTTTCCTGGGGCTGACGCCGTAGCGAAATACAGGAACATCAAGCAAGGTCAAGACAAGTGCGTCGGCAGCTTGAAGTAACCTTGGCAGGTCAGATTTTGGAACTGGATCGACAAATCGGAGGCATTCGATATCGCGAGATTGATTGATTAGGCAATCTTTCTCCATGCCATCGCCGACAAGGATAATTCTGAATTGCCCAGGCGCTTGAGAATCGAGGATGGCAGCGGCTTGAACAAGAGTGGCGAGCGAGTTCGCCGTTCCGTGAGCGCCGGTGTACAAAAGCACGAAGCGGTCATGGTCAACCTTGAACTCCATTCGTGCTTGGTCAAGATCGGGAAGACTCTCGAGGTCGACAAGGCTGACGCCGTTTGGAACCCAGAGGATCTTGTCAGCAGAAGCTCCACGCTCTCGGACATAATCAACAGCTCCGGGTGCCAGTACGAGAACTCGGTGGGAATTGCGGTAAAGGACTCCTTCCATCCAGCCGAGGATACGGACCACTGGACTTCGGGGAGATTTTCCTCCCATATCGATGAGCACCTGAGGCCAGAGATCACGGACCTCCAAATAGAAGTGGCAGCGCTTCAATCGCGCCAGCAGGAAAGCCGCAAAAGCTGCAATCAGATGAGGAGTGGACCCAATGATGACTGCAGGCGTTCTTCGAAAAACCCCAAAAGTAAAAAGTGATCCAGCGAATGTAAGTAGGTTCAGGTGCCTACGCCAATTGTTGCGTTTATAGCCGGAAGCCCAAAGCCAGCGCCACCGAAGGCTCCCAAAAGATTCGCTCTTCCAAAGGCGTGGCCAGCGAAGTAGGAGGTGTCTATGTTCAGAGATATGGAAATCCGAGGTGATGACCTCGACGGCGAAACCTTGCGCGGAAAGTGCCTTGCCAATTTCATAGTGTCGGGTGCCCCCAGCAAGGCCGATTGGCATAGTGTTCTGGTCAACAATCCAAATCTTCCTTGATTCTTGTTGTGGATCTCGCGGCGATGGGGGACTCATGGAGTGGCTATAATAACCTCGGCCTTGGGTTCTCCTCCTGTATGAAAAGAGCATTCATTACTGGCGCCAATGGGTTTGTTGGCAGTGCCTTGACTAACCTCCTTCTTGACCAGGGGTGGAAGGTCCGCGCTGGTGTGCGCCGACCTGGCGCAATGAATAGACTTGGCAGCGAGGCTTTCGTGGAAGTCGTCGTAGGTGAACTTGATCCCAAGACGGATTGGCGCGAAGCATTAGAAGGTGTCGACACCGTGTTTCATTTGGCAGCACGCGTACATCATTTGAAGGAGGAAAAGCAGGGCGCCGAGGAGATCTATCAAGCAGTAAACCATCACGGGACAAAGGCCCTTCTCGATCAGGCGACACGGGCCGACGTCTCCCGGTTTGTTTTTCTCAGTTCCGTGAAGGCTGTCGGAGAGCATAGCCTTCCAGGCCAACGCTGGGATGCCAACACGGCGTGCCGTCCTATGGATGCTTATGGGCGCAGCAAGCGTGACGCGGAGTTAGCCGTGAAGGCGGCAAATTTAGATACCGTTATTCTTCGCCTCCCTCTTGTTTTTGGTCCAGAGGTACGCGGGAATATGTTGCGACTGTTGGAGGCTGTTGCCGACAATAAATCCTTGCCATTAGGCATGGTCAAGAATCGACGCAGCCTTATTGGCCTTGGCAATCTCGTTCACGCGATTCATCATGTTGCAATATCCCCCAAAGCAATAAACAGGACGCTATTCCTGTCTGAAGCTAAGGTGTTTAGTACCCCAGAGCTCATCAGGATGATTGGGGATTCTCTTGGTTGCCGCCCTCGGCTGCTCAAGGTGCCACCTGTTTTTTTTCACGTCGCTGGTGCTGCGGGTTCATCTTTTGAGGCTATTCTGCGGCGCTCGATGCCGATAAGTCGCCCTATGGTCGCTCGACTTCTTGGCGACCTGGAGGTTGATAGCGGCCCCATCCGAGATGAGATTGGCTGGACTCCACCCTATTCTGCCGAAGAGGGAATTCAGCAAATGACGCTTTGGTTTCGCATGATGAAGAGGAGCCTGGAAGTATGAACATTTTCCTGATAACTGGAACCTCCTTCCTCGGCGCCTTTCTTATTACCCGTTGGTTAATAGTCCCAGGTAATCCTCTTATTTCCACGGATTCCCCCAATTCCCGGTCGTTGCATCAATTGGCCACGCCGCATGGTGGAGGGATTTCGATTATCGTCGTCCTTCTTGTCTTTGAGATCTTTTTTCACATACAGGGAGAGGGTTGTTTCCCTGGGTGGTATGCAGCGATAGGCTTCTTCTCTATCGCGACGGTTTCCTTTCTTGATGATCACTTTTCACTGTCATCTAAAGTTCGTTTTCTTGTCCATTTATTTGCGGCAGGATTGCTGTTCTATGGTGATCTTCGTTGGGAGTCCTTGCCGCTGCCAGGGCTAGCGTCGAACCCCATCGATTTCGGCTGGCTGGCTTTGCCCGCGACGTTGCTTTTCGTTGTATGGTTCACCAATCTCTTCAATTTCATGGACGGCATGGATGGCTTTTCAGGTGGCATGACCGCTTTCGGCTTTGGCGGTTGCAGTTGGATGGCATTCCTCGGCGAGGACCCCTATTTGGGGACCTTGTGCGCGATTGCGGCAGCCAGTGCGGCCGGATTTCTGGTTTGGAACTTTCCGCCGGCGTCAATTTTTTTGGGAGACGTTGCGGCGGCACCGCTCGGCTTCCTCGTTTCCGTCGTGACTTTTCGTGGTATTGCAAGCGGTGCCTTTGACCTTTGGGTTCCCTTGATCCTGTTCGCTCCATTTTGGATCGACGCAACCAGTACTCTGATTCGCCGCGCTGCCAATCGCGAGCGCTTTTGGGAGCCCCACAGGAGCCATGCCTACCAGCGCCTGGTCCAGGCTGGCTGGGGACATCGGAGGACCACATTGGCCGAATACGGCTTGATGGCCTCGATGGTCATTGCAGCCCGTGTCTATGTCGACCTCAACCCCGAGGGAAGGTTCATTTTGCTGGCTTCTCTGGCAGTTCTTTACGGTGCTTTTGGGATTCTTGTCCGTTTCGTAGAAGCTCGGGCGAAGATATAGTGTTGATATGTCGGCACCCACATCCGCTCCCCCGCGCCTTGCTGCCTCAGGACCCATGATTGCCTCCGAGACCCTTGAAGTTTGTGTGGTTGGCCTCGGCTATATCGGGCTCCCAACGTCGGCAGTTTTGGCAAGTAGGGGGCACCGCGTTCATGGAGTAGAGATCAATCCGAAATCACGGGAGATCATCAATTCGGGCCGAGCCCATATCATCGAGCCCGATTTGGACATGTTGGTCCGTTCGGGTATTGAAAGCGGACGGCTAAAGGCCCATGCGGAGCCAGCAGCAGCCGACGTTTTCATGCTGTGCGTCCCAACTCCTGTTGGAGAGGGACGAGCGGCAAATCTGGACTATGTGCGCAACGCCACGGAGAGCATTTGTCCGGTGCTACAGAAAGGCAACCTGGTAATCCTTGAGAGCACCAGCCCTCCGGGAACCACGGAGATGATTGCTGAAATCGTTTTCGACAAGACCAACCTCAAGGCCGGCGAGGTTTTCTTCGCTCATGCTCCCGAGCGCGTGCTGCCAGGCCGTATTCTGCAGGAAGTCGTCAATAACGACCGCATCATTGGTGGCATCGACGAGGTTTCCACTCAGGTGGCCGCCGGCTTTTTCAAGACTTTTGTCCAAGGTGAGCTGATTCTCTGCCATAGTCGTACCGCCGAAATGGCCAAGCTGGTGGAAAACGCCAGTCGTGATGTCCAAATCGCATTCGCTAACGAGCTCAGCATGGTGTGCGATGACCTGGGTATCGAGGTTCGCGAGTTGATCGAAATCGCCAACCGTCACCCGCGCGTGAACATCCTGCAACCTGGTTGCGGGGTCGGCGGGCACTGTATCGCGGTTGATCCGTGGTTCATCGTGCACATTGCCAATGGCAAGGCAAGGCTGATGGAAACAGCTCGTGAGGTCAACAACTCAAAACCACATTGGGTCGTTGATAAGGTGAAGGCTGCCGCTGGCAAACTCCGCGAGCCGGTAATCGCTTGCTTCGGCGCGGCCTACAAGCCCGATATCGATGATCTTCGCGAGAGCCCAGCAGTCGAAATTATCCAGGAGCTCCAGAGAGCCGATGTCGGTCGTGTGATCGTGGTCGAGCCCAACATCGAAGAACTTGGCGACAGTGAGCTGGTAGACATGAATCAGGCGCTCGAGCAAGCCGACGTCCTCGTGTTCCTGGTGGGCCATTCTCCATTCATGGAACTCAGTGGATCTCAACTCGCCGAGAAGATCGTCATTGACGCTTGTGGCGTTACCGCGGCCATTAACTCCTGATTTCGATTTCTTGCCGCAAAATGGTTTACCGCATAGCTGTTTTCATGGGGACCCGCCCCGAAGCCATCAAGATGGCTCCGGTGGTGCGCGCATTGCAAGACGCAGAAGGCCTTGAGCCGATTGTGGTTTCCACCGGACAGCACCGCGAGATGTTGCAGCAGGTAGTGGACATTTTCGAAATTCCGGTGCACTTCGATCTGGATGTCATGGTGCCGAATCAATCGCTTGCCGGTTTGTCGGCGCGGCTGATGAACAAGGTCGACGCCTTCCTTGCTGCGGAAAAGCCTGATTTCGCTCTCGTGCAGGGCGATACCACGACTGTTTTGATGGCAGCTCTTGCGTGTTTCTATCGCAAGATTCCAGTCGGGCACGTGGAAGCAGGGTTGCGAACCGGCAACATGCACAGCCCCTTCCCTGAAGAGGCTAATCGTAGGTTAGTGACCCCGATTGCAGACCTGCATTTTCCGCCTACCGAGTGGTCAGCGGAAAACTTGCGCAAGGAAGGCGTTGCCGAAGAGCGCATTACCGTCACGGGCAACACGGTTATTGATGCCTTGCAAATCGAAAGCTCGCGGCACGAAGAAATCGCCACCCAGGCTGAGGTCGATGGTTTTGTTCAGGAGGAGCTGGGTGCCGATTGGCGCGAATACCCATATGTCCTGGTCACCGGTCACCGTCGCGAAAACTTTGGCGGCGGCTTCGAGCAGATTTGCAGCGCCTTGCGTGCTTTGGCGCAGCAGTTCCAGGACCATCGCTTCATTTATCCGGTGCATCTCAATCCACGTGTGCGCGGTCCGGTCATGGAAAACCTGGCGGACTTGCCCAATATTTTCTTACTCGAGCCCATGCCGTACCGTCCATTTGTGGCGCTAATGAAGCACGCCAAGGTTGTGCTCACGGATTCTGGCGGCGTGCAGGAAGAAGCGCCCGGGCTCGGGAAACCCGTGCTTGTGATGCGTGATACAACTGAACGCCCAGAAGGGCTGGAAGCTGGCACGGTTCGCCTTGTTGGAGCCGACGAAAAAAACATTGTCGATGGCGTCGCCGAATTGCTGAGCAACCCTGTCGCCTATGAGGCCATGGCAGCTGCGCATAACCCTTATGGTGATGGGCAGGCGTCGCAGCGCATCGCCGCGGCGGTCAAGGTATGGTGTCAAAGTTAGCGCCCGAGCGTGGGATGTGGGGAAAGCTTTACGGCTTAGCGAAGAGGGCAAAGGGGAAGCCTCTGGGTGTCATTGCGTTTCGCCTTAGGCAGGCCATCACTCTTGTTTGGCTAAGTCGAAGTGGAGCTTGGTGGCGCATTTCGCAGCGCGCACTTCACAGTGCAGATTTGGCGTCGCAACACATTAACGGGTTAGTTCTCTTTGCTGAAAAGACTTCCCCTTTGAGCGACAACCAATCAACCCTGCTGGCAGAAGCGGCGTCAGCGATTCAATTATCGAGCTTTCGAATTTTTGGTCAGCAAGTTCCAGACTTAAATACATGTGATTTTTCTGTGGACTGGCGCTTTAATCATCGTTGGCGTCCGCAGTATTTCAAAAAGTACGGATTTTATGAATCAAGACAGATTCCGTACGACGTGAAATTTCCTTGGGAGTTGTCTCGTTTGCATTACCTAGTGCCAGTGATGACTTCACAACTTTGTGGAAATGTGAACGAGGCAAGCCTGAGTTGGGTGTGCGAGCTACTTCTACGCTGGCGGCAAGAAAACCCCCTTGCCCATAGCGTGAATTGGTACCCTATGGAGGCTTCAATGCGGGTTGTAAGCCTGACGATGCTACTCGATTGCGTAACGCTTCTCCGTCGCCGAGAGCACTCCGATTCAATCTCTGAAACGTTGCAATCTTGTGCAGCGCATCTTCTCACAACAATCCGTGAGCACGCAGATTTTATTTGGTACAACCGTGAGTACTCCGATGTTCGGGGCAATCATTTCACAGCAAACCTGGTTGCATTATCGCTGGCTCACCAGGCTCTCGATGCAAATGGAATGGCAGATCCTCGTTGGCAAAAGTATGCGGATTTTTGGATTGAGAAAGAAATAATTCACCAGTTTTGTGCTGACGGCGTGAACTTCGAGAAGTCATGCGGCTACCACAAGTTGGTCCTTGAGCTTTTTCTTCTTGCCGCGATTGTTGCTGAACGGCGTGGGGCGCCTTTATCTGAGACCGTGCGGAAACGGCTTGCTAAGGCTGCAGAGTTTAGTGACTCGATTTCTCGACCGGATGGAATTGCAGCGAACTTTGGCGATAGCGATGATGCTTTCGGGTTGCCATTCTTGGTAGACCGCCCTCGGAATCACGGCCCTGTCGTTGCCCTGGCACGGGCCTTTTTTGCTGCGCCGATTGGGAACAAATTATTTGGCGACGAAGATGATCTGGCAGCCCTGTTTTTGGTCGGGAACAGCGGCCCCCTTCCGCAACAGGGTCTCGGGGTAGAAGTTTCCCACTTCAGCGATGGTGGTTACGTCATCGTGCGCAATCAGGCGAACGACTTCTTCTTCATGGCAGACGTTGGCGAAGTCGGAATGTCTGGACGTGGCGGGCACGGCCACAATGATCTGTTGTCCTTTGAGCTCTTTTTCGATGGGCTTCCAGTTGTTGTAGATCCTGGCTGCCCTGTTTACACAGGAGATTTGGAAAAGAAGGCGTGGTTTAAGGGGACGGCCGCACACGCAACAGTGCAGCTCTATGATGTAGAAATGGCACGCTTTACGGGCCCCTGGACCATTTGTGATGACGCGCACCCTGTAGATGTCTCGCTTACCGCATCTCCGCATGGGGCGACTTTGTGCGCTGGCCACACGGGCTTCGAGCGCCTTGACTATCACGGTCAGGTGAGGCGTCAGTTTGATATCGACGCGCACTCCCAACGCTTGGAGATTCGTGACGAGATAACGATTTCCGGAGAGCCTACTTTAGCAAGTTGGCAGTTCCCTCTGGGATGTCAACAAGTTCAAATGCACAACGACCTTGCTTTGAATTTCAATAACTCAAAATTCAGCTTCACCACGAACGAAGAGCAGGGTTTCCAGTTGGAAGATGCTTCATTTAGTACGGGATACGGGATTGAAGAAAGCGGTAAAGTTGCCTCGTTGAGTAAACTGCTGAGCGCAGGCAGACATGAATCCCGCTTCCAAATTAGTCGTCGGGATAAAGAGGCCAATTAATCAATTAATCAATGAAACAGGTTTTTCTCTCAGGTCGTGGGCAAATCGAGGTTCTCGAAGCTCCGGTGCCAGGACGGCTTCAGGACGGCATTCTTGTGCGCGCGGCGTTTTCCGTCATTAGTGCTGGTACCGAAGGCGCAGCGGTCACACGCAATTCCGGTGTGAAAGGGCTTTACGAGAAGGCGATGAATTCTCGCGACAAGCTTGGTCAAGTTTGGGGCATGGCTCAGAGTCAGGGCGTCGCAAGCACGATGGCTCTGATTCAAAACAAGCTGGGTGACTCCACTGCGATTGGCTACAGTTTGGCTGGCGTAGTTTTAGAAGTAGATAGCGCAAGGGATTCACCGTTTTGATTTTTCGCCTGGTGAACGCGTGGCGATCATTGGACTGGGGTTGATTGGAAAAATCGCCTTGCGCTTCGCCAGTGCGATGGGCTGGCAAGCGATTGATTTGGCGGAGCTTTTCGGTCAGCAATTCCCCGCCAAGGGAACTGGTAGGCATGAGTCCACTGAGAGGATAGACTATCAGTAATGTGCGGAATTCTTGGAGTAATCAACGTCGAGAACAGGTCTCCTATCGCCTCGCAATTGTTGACGTCAATGTCGGACTCAATGATTCACCGCGGCCCCGATGGAAGTGGAGTTTGGGTCCAGCCCAATGGTCAGTGTGGTTTAGCTCATAGGCGCCTCTCGATTGTTGATTTGAGCGAGGCCGGTCACCAGCCGATGGGCACTCAAGACGAAAACGTTTGGATCACCTTCAACGGAGAGATTTATAATTTCCCAATCCTTCGGGAGAAGTTGATTGCGAAGGGCTATCGATTTCGTTCGAAATCAGACACTGAGGTAATCCTGTATCTATATAAGGAGTACGGCGACGCCTTTATCGAGCATCTAGATGGCGATTTTGGAATCGGCCTTTGGGACTGCCGTAAGCGCCGCCTTATTCTCACTCGAGACAGGGCGGGGGTAAAGCCGGTTTACTATGCACATGTAGACGGTCGCTTCATTTTTTCATCAGAAATGAAAGCATTGCTTAAGTATCCCGGTATCGACAAGAGTATCGACCCAACATCCTTCTACCACTACTTGAGTTTTTTGGTTGTGCCTCCACCGCAGACTTTGGTGAAAGGCATCTTCAAGCTGGAATCGGCGAGCACTTTAATCCTCACTCCGGAAAAGGGATACCGGCCTTCGATTGAGAAATACTGGTTGCCATTGCCAAACGTAGAGACGGGGCGCAGCTTCGAATCGTTCGATGAGGAACTCGCTGAACTTTTCTCCGCATCGGTAAAGAAGCGCCTCATGGCCGACGTTCCGGTTGGCGTTTTATTCTCCGGGGGAGTCGACTCGACGCTTAACCTGACTGCATTTGGTGAGTTGATTGCCCCTGAGCGTGTGAAGACATTTACCGTTGGGATGAACGATGCAGGAGATTTTCACGATGATTCAGCAATCGCTCGCGAAACGGCCGGGCGCCTCGGCAGCGAGCATCATGAGGTTCGCATATCAGAATCGGATTTGCTTAGTGTCGCAGAAGAATTGGCGCATTTCCAGGACGAACCCATTTCAGATCCAGTGGCTGTGCCGCTATACTTTGTGACCAAACTTGCGAAAGAGCAAGGCGTTACGGTCCTTCATGCAGGCGAAGGTGCGGACGAACTGTTCTGTGGGTATAGCAATTACCGACGCTGGCTCGGCCACCATAAGAGTCTTTGGCAGCCGCTTCTAAAGCTCCCACGCTGGATGAGTGGCGCAGCTGCTGGAGCGCTTTCAATGAGTTCTTCACCGCGCCCACGAAAGATTCGAGATGTTTTGGCCCGGCGCGCGAAAGGGCAGGAGTTGTTTATGTCCTCTGCAATCGCCTATTACGAGCTCGAGAAGGGGCGTATTCTTTCGCCGGATTTCAATCGGTTAATGGCATCAACCGATTCCTTCGATATCGTTGCCCCGTACTATGAGAAAATTGCTGCTGCGCGCCCAGATGCAACATTTCTTCAAACCATGACATTCATTGAGTTGCAGCTTCGTTTGCCCGAACTGCTCTTGATGCGCTCCGACAAAATGTCCATGGCCAACTCCGTAGAGCTTCGCGTACCTTTCCTTGATCGTGACTTAATGGATTTCTCTATGCGCGTTCCAGATGAATACAAGTTGCGCGATGGAATCTCCAAGGAGCCAATCAAGCGTCTTGCGGTTAACAAGTTTGCTAATGGAGTTATTCAGCGAGAGGACATCTACCGTCCGAAGACGGGCTTCGGCGCGCCAATCCAGCAGTGGTTTCATGGTGAGCTTGGTGACTCATTGATGGATTTACTCGATGGGAGTAACGGCGGGATAAGTGAAATGCTCGATCGAGATGCAATTCATCATCATCTTAAGGTTGGCCTACGCACCGAGAACGAGGCGTTTCAGCTATGGGTGATTTTTAATATTCTTGTTTGGCAGCGCGCTATTTGTAAGTAATGGGTTCATCGGCCAGGTCGCAAGTGGGGGTCAATCTTGGCTTCACCGTAGTCAAAAGCTTGTTCATCTTGCTTAGCCTGCGCATGGCAGATGGTTTACTTACCGTGCAGGTGATGGGGTTGGCCTTATTGTTCCGCCGACAAGGATCGTTGTGGGGGAATCTCGCACAGTTGGGCGCGTCCCAGTGTCAGCAGAAGTTTTATACGGCCAATCCTGCCGCCGAAGACCGACAAGAGCTTTGGGCCAAACTATTGCGCTGGGTGGTTCTGTCTGGAGTCTTTTGTATTTTGGTGTGCACAGTTTTTTCAGAGACGGTCGCCAAAACCCTTTTTTCTTCAAGCAATCCTCTCCTTGCGGTTGCATTTGGAATCTACCTTGCAGGATTAGCCTTAGGATTTCTCGCCACATCTTCCTGGATGTCCGAGTTTAAGTTCGTCCGTTCCAATTTGATTGATTGGCTTACCGGCAGTCTAATATTTGTTTTCTGTTTGGCTATAGCCAAGTGGCTTTCGGCAACTGGGTTTTTCCTATTGTTGGCTTTATTGACAGTTGTTGCTTCGGCATTGTTCTTGGTTTGGTTTTCTGTTCAGCATGGCTTCCGCGTGAAATTAATGGCACGAGATTTCAAGCTGCCTCACAACGTGGTCCAGTATGGGATAACGCGGTCTTTGACTTCTTTTGCAGACATGGCGACGGTGGTGATTGGCCCATGGATGCTTCGTGAACGCCCAAGCCAAGCAGGATTTCTTATTCTGGCCTATACTACATTACGTTTAGCTCAGGCCGTCGTGCCCCCCATGGCGCAGGTCTTTGCCTTGCGGGCAAATAGCCATCGCCATAACGCAGATGGCGAGCAGCGGCGTATTGCTTGGCTTTGCGGCTTCGTTTTTGGGTTTTCCTGGGTTGCTGTAGCGCTGTATTTTTTAATCGGCAGCTACGCTTTGGAGCTATGGCTGCCGAATTCCCATGCGGAAGTAGAGGGTGTTCTTGGCGAGCTTATTCTGTTCATGCCAGCGATCTGCCTTTTCTATACGCTTCGTAACCATATTGACCTGCGTTTCCATTTCCCCTGGAATCTAGTCACGCTAAGCGCATGCCTTGTTGGCTTTGTAATCTCATTGGAAGATCTCAGAGATTCTTCCTTGAGCGCCATCGTTGATGCCAGCAAGGTAATGTTTTCTTTCTTCTATATCTACGCCGCCGTTGCGGTGGTTGTGATACTTAGGCCTGGAGGTCAGCGCGCATGATGACGTTCGCTTTTGTTTGCGTTTGGGGCATCTTGCTACATGTGTCGTGGAAGTCTAGGGACAGCTTTCTTTTCTTCTTCACCGCGACGCAGTTCGTCTTTGTTGGTCTTGGGTTAGTCTTATTTCCAATGTTGGGTCGAGAGGTTCTGAAAGAATCGTTTAGCAGCTTTGATTTTTCAACAATCGATAATCGAGATTTCGAGTTAGCTAGCATTACGATTTTGTTAGGCGTTGCGGTGGTAGTGGGCACTTTCTTCTTTTTGAAAGTACTTGTGGGAAGGCCTCGCCCCAAGTGCATTGAGCCTCAAGACAGCTTTCCTCTTTCGACCCTTAGCCGGACACCCCTTCAACTATGTAGTACAGTTGCGATCGCCGTT